>Ga0214473_10001653_pt1 | contig 28907 bp, 27 predicted proteins | sample RVTome_7_FD_203509 | JGI IMG/M metagenome (GOLD analysis project Ga0214473, IMG submission 203509) | Soil microbial communities from uranium-contaminated site in the Upper Colorado River Basin, Wyoming, United States - RVT98D197 | ecosystem: Environmental > Terrestrial > Soil > Contaminated >...
TCCCACGATGTTGGTGACGGTCGTGGGAAGCTCGGCACGCTCGCCGAAAAAGCGAGCCAGTATCACGAAGAGAGAGACGAGCGCCGGCAGTGCGGCCAGGCTCGCGGCTCGCTGCAGCATCTTGGGTTCGCCGCGCCCACGCTCTAGCGGCTGACCATGCCGCCGTGCTCTTCCACCAGCTTGCTCTGCAGCTCCCGAATCGCCTCGCTTCGACGAACGAGATAGGGGTTGGTTCCCCGCAGGGCCCGGAGCGATGAGGGAAGTTTGGAGAGACTCTCGGCGGCGTGCTGCTGGATGGCAGGTAAGGCGGGAGGTTCGGCGAGCCGCTTGCCTCCCTTCATGACCGGAGTGAGAAGCGCCTGCAAACCGTCGAGCTTTTCCTCGCGCAGCGCCAGCACGTCTTCTTCCATCCGGCCGGAGGCGGCATAGCGACGAAAGATCTGCTTCCGTCCCGCCAAGGTTTGCTTGTCCTGCGAGAGCTTGAGAACCGGCCGATGGTTGTACTCCACGAGTTTGTAGACGATGTCCAGAACCGGGGCATCGGAAGACACTCCCAGATGGCTGCCCACGCCAAAGCCGTCGATGGGAGCTCCGGCGGCGAGTGCATCCTCGATGCGGTACTCGTCGAGGGAGCCGCTAGCGAGGATCTTCGCATCGGTCTGGCCCCCGTCGTCCAGAATCCGTCTCACTTCCTTGGCAAGGTGCACCATGTCACCGCTGTCCAGTCGAACGCCCCGGAGCTTGGCTCCCTGGCGCGCCATCTCTTTTCCCACCTTCACCGCGCGGCGGGCACCCTCGAGGGTGTCGTAGGTGTCGATGAGTAAGACCGCGTCATCGGGGAACACCCGAGCGAAGGCTCGAAAGGCCTCGATCTCTTCCTGGAACGACTGGACGAAGCTGTGGGCCAAAGTTCCCTGCACGGGTATTCCGTACTCCATTCCGGCGAGGACGTTGCTGGTCGCGTTGCAGCCTCCGATGAATGAGGAGCGCGCGACTTTGAGCGCGGCGTCCCGTCCCTGGGCTCGGCGGGAAGCGAAGTCCATGAGGGTCTTGTCGCGAGCCGCGAAACGGATTCGGGCCGCCTTGCTGGCAATCAACGTGCCGAGCTGGATAGCGTTCATCAGGTAGGTCTCGGCGAGTTGTGCTTCCATGATGGGCGCGGTGACCTCGAGAAGTGGCTCGTCAGGGAAGATGGGGGTTCCCTCGGCGACGGCCACGACCTCGCCGCTGAAACGAAGCTCGGCAAGATGCTTCAGGAAGGGTTCCTTGAAATGGCCGGTGCTTCGCAAGTAGTCGATGGCCTGCGGACCGAAGCGGAGGTTCTCCAGATAGTCGAGCGCCTCCTCCAGTCCCGCGGCCAAGAGAAACGAACGGTTCTGGGGCAGCTTTCGCACGAAGAGACTGAACGTGGCGGGCTGGCTCATGCGCTGCTCGAAGTAGCAGGCCGCCATGCTGATCTCGTAGAGATCGGTGAGCAGCCCGGTGCTCCCGGTTTGGAACCAGGGGTCACGGCTCATAACCCCTTGAGGGTACCACAAAATAGTGCGGCGACAGGCCCGCTCGCAGGAGAGCTCTATTCGCCAGGGCGGGGCGAGTATGATACAAATATCTTAAGGGGCAGCTTTAAAGAGGAGGGGGGCCGTTTGCGGTTCGCGAAGGCCGGTTGCCGGGTTCTCATCTGTGCGCTCGTTCTCCCGCTTTGCGTAAGCTCCGCAGGGGCGAACGACGAAGACTTCCTCAGCAAACAACTGGATCTGGTGCGGCGCCGTTTTCAGCTGAACCGTGCCATCGGCGTGCGGGTGGTCAGCCTGGAAACAGGTGAGACCCTCTACGCTCACAACGCCGACAAGAAATTCATTCCCGCCTCGGGAATGAAGCTGGTTACCATGGCTGCCGCCCTCCATTACCTGGGGCCCAACCACCGCTTCGAGACGCGGCTCCTGGTCGACGGTCCGATCGTCGACGGAGTGGCCAGAGCCAATGTCTACATACAGGGATCGGGCGATCCGGCATTGACCGGCGGCGATCTGGAGGAGATCACCTCCGCCCTGGCGGGAGCGGGAATTCACGAGATTGAGGGCGATCTGATTCTGGATGATAGCTTCTTCGACGACCAACTTCGCGGACCGGCCTCCTATGACAACATTCTCAAGAAGGGATTGCCCATCCAGAGTGCACTCTCCTACAACTTCAACATCGTCGAGGTGAAAGCGTCCCCCGCTGAAACGGAGGGCACGCGCGCGCTGCTATTCGATGAAGGTTACGGCTATTTCGAGATCTTGAACCGTGTTACCACCGCCGGCCGGGGAAGACCCTGGCTTCAGGTGAAGAAGTCTGGGGGCCAGGATCGTGTGACCGTGAGCGGTCGCGTCATCGAGGGCGACCAGGAGCTGACCGGTGGCTTCGTGGCGCCCGATCCGCCGCGCTATCTTGCATCGGCCTTTGTCGGAAAGCTCGCGGAGCGGGGAGTTACGTTTCACGGAAAGATCGCAAGAGGCGTCGCTGCCGGACCCAAGCTGCGCACGCTCTACGTGCATCGCTCGCCTCCCCTCATACAGATCGTGGAGCTGCTGGGAAAGCACAGCAACAACTTCGTGGCCGAGCAGATTCTCAAGGCTCTCGGTGCGCACCGATGGGGCCCACCGGGAAGCTTCGAGTCGGGTTCGAGGGCTCTCAGCGAATACCTTCTGGGTCTCGGTTATCCCAAGGAAGCCTTCCGGGTCGAGGACGGCTCCGGACTCTCCTATGAGAATTACCTGAGCGCCTCCATCCTCTCCGACGTTCTTCTGGAGCTTTATCGGACACCGGAGCTCCGCACCAGCTTTCTATGCGCGCTGGCGCTGGGCGGAGTGGACGGAACTCTCGCCAAGCGGTTTCAGAGTGAGGAGTACCTGGGCAAGGTCATGGCCAAGACCGGCAGTCTGGCAGGCACTAGCTCTCTTTCCGGGTTTGTTTTTTCCGAGACGCGAGGACCCTTGGTCTTTTCGGTCGTTCTGAACGGAATCAGTCGACAGTGGAGGGCGGACCAGGTCGAGGACGAGATCGCCAAGACTCTCCTGAGGTACTAGTATTGGCCACCCCTCGCCCACTGTAGATTCTGGGGCCGGTCTGGCGTAAGATGGATTTAAGGGATGGACGACGTGAAGGTCGTAGGCACGCTCGCAACCGCTAGACCGGCTCCCACCGAGCAAACGATGACCATCGAGTCACAAGAACTGGTGGTTCCTCGTCGGTGCACGCTCGATGGCTTTGCGGAAGAGGCCAGCCGGCGGGGGGGCGTGGATCCCGCCGAGCTCCCCGCTCTCACTCGCCTGAGTGTCAGGACTCAGAACACGGCCTACGAGGTCATCCTCATCAGCCCCCTGGAATCGAGGGTGCTCGTCCGGGGTGGGCGGTTCTTCGCCGAGCACGCGGAGTCGTACCTTTGTGGCTCCAGCTATGGCGGCAATCTGCTCAAGGTCTCCTGGGTCGGGCTGGGGATGAGGCTCGAATTGATGCGAGAAGGCCGCCGCATCATCACTTCCACGGTCCAGTCGGTCCAGGTCGTGGACGACTCCAACCTTCCTGGACCCTTCTAGCCCAGTAGTCTCGGTATATTAAGTCGCTGTCGCCGAAACCCTTTTGAGGTTCGCGGGGCGACCGTAGTACCATCCCGACCTCGGTAGGAACCTCTCAATGAAGGAGACGACTCCAAGACCGGCTTCCCGAGCCGGGGCTCCGACGACCTTTCGCCTTGCCCGGCGGGAGGACCGTACCTTCGTTCGGGAGCTGGCGTTGCGCGTGTTCACGGTTTACGGAAGCTACGACCGCTATCTCGTCGAGTGGTTCGATACCGAGGGCGTGGTTACCTTCCTGGCCGAGATCGATGAAACGCTGGTCGGCATGATGATGTTGATGGCCTATCCCAATCCCGCCAAGCGGACGGAGGCGATCGCCGATCTACTGGCCATCGCCGTCGATCCGGATTTCCAGTCTCAGGGGATAGGGACCGAGCTTCTCCAGAAGGCGATCAAGGAAGCGCCCCTGCTGGATGCTTCCATCCCCATCCGGGAGCTACATCTCTCGGTGGCAGGGAACAATCCTCGGGCGCAAAGTTTGTTTTCTCGTCATGGATTCCGTTATTCATGCGACGAGGGAATCTACCCCGCCGGCCAGCGCGCGCTTCATATGACGAGACCACTTTGAGTCTCGAGGGGAGGGAAGATGAGCCCGAAGCCGCTTAACCTTCATGGCGCCGCGCTTGCCCTTACTTGCCTGACCTGCACGGCTTCTGCGCAGACACTCGATTCTCTGCGTCCCGCCGGAACGTTCTCCATCGTGGCTCGCGATCCGTCCACCGGTGAGTTGGGAGTGGGAGTGCAGTCTCACTGGTTCTCGGTGGGGAGTAACGTCTCCTGGGCGGAAGCCGGCGTGGGAGCGGTGGCCACCCAGTCGTTCATCGATCCCGGATACGGGCCCCGCGGTCTGGCGCTCATGAAATCCGGCAAGCCCGCTTCCGCAGCTCTCCAGGAGCTTCTTTCCGTCGATGCGGCTCGTGACGTCCGCCAAGTGGCCTTCATCGACGCTCAGGGGCGGGTGGCGGTTCACACCGGCGCGAAGTGCATCCCCTTCGCGGGAGATCGCTCCGGCAGCAACTACTCCGTGCAAGGCAATCTCCTGGCGTCCTCGGAGGTTTGGGAGAGCATGGCGCGCGCCTTCGAACGGACCCCAGGGGACTTGGGGGATCGCATTTTGGCTGCACTGCAAGCGGGACAAGAATCCGGCGGAGACGCGCGGGGAAGCCAGTCGGCAGCTCTGCTGGTAGTCCGTGGCGTTTCCCAGGATGCTCCCTGGCGCAACCGGGTGGTCGATCTGCGCGTGGAAGATCACGCCACTCCCATCGCCGAGCTGACCCGCCTTTACAAATTGCGGAAAGCCTACGACCTCGCCACACAAGGTGACGACTATTTCGCCGCCAAAGAGTTCGAGAAAGCCTTCCAAGCCTACGACGCCGCGCTCGCTATCGTTCCCGAGAACGACGAGCTCATCTTCTGGCGGGGAGCCATGCTCATGCAGGCCGGTCGTGAGGCGGAGGCCCTCGCCGACATCCAGCGCGCGGTATCGATGAACCCCCGGTGGCTCGCACTTCTGGGGCGTATTCAAGAAGAGCATTTTCCGGGGGCCCGAAAGATTTTGGAGCAGGTCCAGTAGATTGAAGCGGCACCCCGCCTTCGATCCGCCCGAGTACGTCGACTGGGCCCCCACGCCGGAAGTCATGGAGGACTTCCAGAAGAAGATCCAAGCCGACTCGGCACGGAAGCAGATCCTCGGCGCCCTCACACCCGATCAACATCGCCGGCTCTATCAGGGTCTGGTGCGAAACCGACTTCACGACATCGCCCTCAAGCGGTGGGTGCGGCAGGGAGTCATCTCCAAGGCTTGGTTGGGAACCGGCGAGGAAGCCGCGACCATCGGTGTGGTGCACGCCCTGCAGCCCGGCGACGTGGTCGGCCCCATGATCCGAAACGCCGGAGCCTGTCACGAGATGGGAATGAGTCTAGCGGACATGTTGCGTGCCTATCTGGGAACCGCCGACTCGCCGAGCAAAGGGCGCGATATTCACATCGGAGACATGGGCAAAGGAGTGCTGGCACCCATCAGCATGGTGGGCGCCCTGGTTCCGGTCTGCGCGGGCGTGGCGCTCGCCTTCAAGCTAGGGAAAGAGCCTCGCTTGGCCTTGACGTGGGTGGGAGACGGCTCCACCCGTACCACCGCCTTTCACGAAGGCATGATGTGTGCGCGCTCTCTCCGGCTTCCTCTGATCGCGGCCGTGCAGGACAACGGGATCGCGCTCGGCACGCCGGTGGCCAGCCATTCGCCGCGGCCGATGGAGGACCTGGCGAAGATCTACGACGTCTCCTTGGTAACTTGCGACGGGAATCACGTGCTCGACGTCTATGCGGCGACCGTCCTCGCTTCCGAAATGTGCCGGGCGGGAAGCGGCCCGGTCCTCATGACTCTGCGCACGTTTCGCATGGGTGGCCACGCTACTCACGACGAGGGAGAGAGCCGCGGCATCTTGCCCCCGGAGCTCTTCCAGGAGTGGGGGAAACGAGATCCCATCGGGATGTACGAGACGTATCTGGCCGGAGCGGACTTTTCTCTCTCACCGCCTCAGTCCAACCGCGAAGTCCTCCAGCAGGCCGAGGCGGAAGTCGTCGAGGAGATCCAAACAGCCGAGAAAGAGGCGCTCGCCAGCCGGGAGTCCAACATGCCCCGGCCCGAGACTCAGCGGCTGGGAGTCATCAGTTGCTGACGAACCGCACCCGCTGAATATCCTGGTCGGTCAGAACGTAGAGCAGCCCGTCGGGGGAGACGGCCAGATCCACGATGCGACCAAAGCCGGAGAGAAAGCGATCGTCCGCGGCGAGAACGCTCCCGCCGTCCTCCGATAGCACGAGCCGGTGAAGCGTCCCGGTATTGAAGTCCCCGAAGAATAGATTGGCTCGAAAAGGCTCGGGATAAGCGGTTCCCTGGTACACGATGATTCCGGTGGGTGCGATCACGGAGTTGTAACAGCGGAGCGGCCCGCTGTTGGGAGGACGAGGCTGCGGGCAGGGGGAGCCGGTCGACGTATCGCACTGGAAGAAAGGCCATCCGTAGTTCCTGCCGGGGAGGATGCGGTTGATCTCGTCGTTGGCGCTCGGCCCGTTCTCGGTGGCAAAGATCTCGCCGCTTTGTGGATGGAACGTGAAATCGAAGCTGTTGCGGAGACCGGTGGCGAAGAAGGCCGAGCTCGGGAACGCCAAACCGGCAAACGGGTTGTCGGGCGGGATGCCACCCTCTCGCGTGTAGCGGAGGATCTTTCCCGCCAGGGTACCCGCCCGCTGGCTGTTACAGGCATCGCAACCGTTGTCTCCCACGCTGACGTAGAGCATGCCGTCCGGACCAAAGGCGATGCTTCCCCCCTGGTGGTTTCCGCAGACGTCCGAGGGCAGGTCGTCAATGACTACCTGCGCGTCATCGTCCCCGTTTTGCCCCAGGCGGCCGTCGGTGAACCGAACCACCACGTTCGTTCGATCGCCCCGAGTGTAGTAGACGTAGACCTGACGATTGTCCTGGTAGTCCGGATCGAGCGTCACCCCCAAGAGGCCCCGCTCGCCTCCCGTCTGGACGTTCCCAAAGGTGATGAGGCGCCGATCCAACAGGCGTTCGTCCTCCACGACGCGCACCGAGGCGTTTTGGATCCCGGCGAAGCCGCCCTTTTCGGTGACCAGGATGCGGGTCGGAGAAGTGAAGACCATCGACACGGGGAAATTGGGCAGCGAGACCACTCTCTCGGCAACGAAGCGTCCGTCCAGGGGGGGTGACGGTGAGGAGGGATCGGTCGGGCTGGTGGGCGTGCCTTCGCCGGCGCATTGGCTGAGGAGAGCCGCTAGCACGGGCAGGAGGAGCTTGGCCCGCGAGTGCCTCATGCTGACGGAGTTCGTTCCGGGTTCGGATCTACCGGGCCGATCAGACCTGGCGGCTGGGTTTGGCAGGAAAGTGGTTGAGCCCGAGCTTCTGGGCGGCGTTGTCGGTCAGGTCGACGATCGAGGCAGCGTTGATTCCGACCGCGATGACGATGGCCTCACTGATCTCTTCCTTGGTGGCCCCGTACTTCAGCGCTTTCTGGATGTGACCTTCGATGCAGCCCTGGCATCGCGCCACCAGGGACGCGGCGAGAGCGATGAGCTCTTGGGTCTTGGAGTCGAGAGCTCTGTTCTCGCTGAAGTAGGTCTCCTTGTAGAACTGGGCGTAAATGTTGCGCATGCGGGGCTGGATCATGGAGTAGGAGGCCGGAGCGCCTTTCTTACCCGGATCGTGGTCGATGCCGGGGATGTGCACTCCGTTGTTGTCGGCGGAAGGTGACGGGTCTTCTTCTTTCGCTTCTACCTTCTTTTCCGACGCGTGATCTTTTGCCATGTGTTCCTGACCTCCTCCTTACGCTCCCACCGCTCCAAAGGATGATAGCACAGTCGCTTACCGAATGAGCGCTCTGCCCGCCGAGGTTTACCATAACCGGTACAGAACGCGGTGTTTGTACACCTGGCTCGAGCCTTTGCGGACCGATCGGCTTGCTGGTTACCATGTCGCCCCTTACCGGGTCGTGGCGCGGGTGGTGAGATTAGCGAGAAGGATCTCGGGCGCGCCTTGCAGCTTCTCCATTAGCCGACTCCCGGCACGGCTCGAAATCGATACCGGAACCACCGGCGCGCCAGCGGATATAAAACTGCTTTGGTCGTTCCAAATCTATACAAATCGGCGAGAAAGGTGCTGGGTCCTCGCCGCTCGGCCTGCCGGACGAGATAGCGATGCCCGAGCCGCCCGCCGAGATCGAAAAGCAATCGGTTGGAGGTGCTGGCCCGAAGGATCCCCTCGACTTCGCGTCTTTGCGATTCGCAACCCCCTCCGTCCAGCAACGATCGGGCTGCCAGATGTCCGGTGGTCAGAGCCAGTCGGATGCCGAAGCCGAAGAGGAGATCCTGAAAGCCACCCGCTTCGCCCGGGCTCGAGAAATCGTACCCCTGGCGGCTCGGCACACGGAATTGCCCAATCCCGCCGAACCGCCGCACGTGTCGCATATCTAGATGTAAGCGCTCGCCCAGAAGCGCAGTGGCTTTTTCGAGACAACCGCGTGCCCGCTCGAAGGAACGAAGGAGAACGGTGGCTAGAGTTGCCTTACCATCCGCTACCAGGAGATAGACGTAGCCGCCCGGCGCGTAACCTTCGTCCAGAAGGCAGAGCGAAAGGGGAGCGTTCTCGGTCTCGAAGGTGTAGCCAGCCACGATTCCGGTGGCTGCCCGGGGACCGGTCGCCCAGATATCGGCATCTGCGGGCGCTAGCTTCGAGCCGCAGCGGATGGGGATTCCGAGCCCTTCCGCTTGGCGCTTTAGGGCATCGTCGAGCGTGCCCGGTCCCGGCCCGCGCTGGACCACGTAGCCGAGAGGGCGGTCGGTAGTGGTGCGTACCACGTCGCGCGCGCCCCTCATCAGCACCAGCTCTCGAATTGGATGGCGCGGCATATCGAGCTCCAGCCCGAGGCCGTGCAGCAGCTCGAGCACGTCGTCCGGGGAGGACCAGTTCTCGATCGCCTGAAAATCGAAATGGTGCCGGCACCCCGGGCGCGGACCGCGCTCGTGGACTTCTACCGAGACGCCGGCACGCGCCAGGGTGATGGCTGCCGAGAGTCCGGCCGGTCCGGCACCGGCGACTCGTATCGGTCGGTTTGGCGAAGCGAGTTTGTTAAGGCTTGCGAGTGACACGATCCCCGTCCTTGAGTCGCAGGCGAGCGCGGATATTAACTCCGTCCGGGACGTCTCATCAAGACCCCCCATGGGGGGATGGGAGGAGGGGGAGGCAGCGAGGCAGCGCTTGATAACGAAAAGACAGCAGTACATGGGAAATCGTCAATCTCCGCCTGGAGGCTGGCCGTGCGATCTCATTCACGTCGGCGCTCCGGTGGTCAGGGAGAATCGAGGGGATAGAGGCGAAAGGGACGCCCGGCTACGCCCCGCAACGGCCGGAAGTGGCGCTCATCCAATGTGAGCACATCCCGAACGCGGTGCCGTCGCGACAGAACGACGAGGGACGCGCAAGACCGACGTCAAGTCCGGAGTAACTCTCGATGACACCCCGCGCGTCCTCCACGTCGGTTGCCGTGAAAGGAACGAGCCCGTAGGCCTGCCGAGCCACCTCGGCGAGGAATTCCAGCTCGATACTGACACCTGCCATTTTGCCAATCAGGTCATCCATTTCCGCGAGGATGAAGGGTGACAGCAGAAGGGGAGGCCGGGCGTTTCGGAGTGCCCCAGCGCATTCCTGGTGGCGCCGCTGGTCCGGGAAGAGGGCGGACAGCAGTCCGCTAGTATCGACGAGGATCAATGCGAGCCGAAGCCCTTCAAGAGCGTATCCATTCTGGAGTATGACGGTTTGGCGGAAGAATGTTACGTTATGTGGAGCGCCTACGTACGCGAGAACTTAGATCTCGTCGAGCGGGGTCCATTTTTTGCTGCGCGTCGCCTGATCGAACAGTTCCCAGAACTTGGGGCTGTTGGACAGAATCAAAGCTTCGAGGTCGGTTTTTTCATCCACAGGAATGAGTAGCGCCCGGCCGGTGCCGTTCTTGGTGATGAGCACCGGACCCGTCTCGGGCAGATCTTCGATCACCTGACTCAAATTGTTCTTCACTTCTCGCAGACTTTCTGTCCTCATAGCTGAAACTCCTTTCCTCCGACGTGGAGGACGTTGCCCCGCTTCTCACCGATCAGCACGATTTCTACGATCCCCTCGCGAACCCTGTAGAACACCCTCCAGTCCCCGAGCCGAAGTTCGTATTCGGCGTGCGGAGAGGGCCGCCGTAGTCGAAATTTGTTTCGTGCCGTCGCGAGCGGATCGCCCTCTGCCAGGTGCTTGCGAATTCCATCTCTGAGCGTGCCCTGTTGTGACTTGGGTGCCTTTCGAAAGAGCCGAACCGCGTCCTTGGAGAAAACGACCCGATTCACCTTTCCCACTGTAGCACAATTGTGCTACCCCAATCCAACGTCCGATGCCGATGGGCTCGGTCAGTTCGTGGCGTGATCGAGATCGAGCTCTCCGATAACGGCAAGGGCATCCCGGCGTGGAAAATGCCGGAAATCTTCGATCTCGGCCTGACGCGGAAGGCGGGGCGTATGGGTTTGCGACTCGGGCTGCCGATGAGCAAGCGCAGCATCGAGGAGATGGGAGGACGATTGGCGCTGGAAAGCATCGAGGGCCAAGGCACGACCGTGCGGATGATGTTTCCCGCGGTGGTGGGCTAGGATGGAGACTGCCGGACCGGAAGCACGATCCGGACCGTCGTTCCTCGTCCCGGCTCGCTTGCCACTTCGATGCTGCCGTGATGCCCGACCACGATGCTGCGCGAGACGAACAGTCCCCAGTTGATGGAGGTGGAAACGCGACTGCTTTCGCAACCCGCCTTCGCTGGGTACGGCGATTCTTCGCGCCGTGGAGCCGGGAACGTCCCATTCCGGTACACTTCAGCCGGTGAGCCGGTCAATGAAGCGTCATGGCTTTCTGCTAGTCGTTGTGGCAGCTTCGTTCTGTTGTGGAACCCCATCCCCGAAACCGAGGGCCCCGGAAGGGACAGGCCGAATCGAGGGTACCGTTCACCTCGCTGGCGGGGAGCTGCCCTCGGAGACCCAGGTCGAGAACACGACCGATCCCGACGTTTGCGGTACGGAGCACACACTCGAGGATCTGGTGGTCTCAGCGGAGAACCGCGGCATTCGGTACGCCATCGTTTCTGTCGGCGGTCTTCCGCCGGAGACGATTCCCTCCTTCGAGCCGGAGCGACTGGTCCTCGACAACGCCGGCTGTCGGTTCTCACCCCACGCGAGTGTTATTACCGTAGGAAGCACCGTCGAGGCCGTTAACAGCGACCCCGTGCTGCACACGACACATTTGTACGGTCCCGCCGACGTGAACATCTCTCTCCCGGTGAAGGGCGCACGCGGCACCAGACGGCTCGAGAAGCCGGGGACGTACGTTATCAAGTGCGACATTCACGGATGGATGCAGGCCTTCGTTCGCGTCGACCCGCATCCTTATCATTCCGTGACCGACGAGAGCGGCGGCTTTCGCATCGATGGGATTCCGGTGGGAACCTATACGCTCGAGGTCTGGCATGAAAAACTGGACAGCCGGGAAACGAAAGTGCGAGTGGAGGAGGGAACAACTGTCTCGGTTCTTGTCGAGTACACGTGGACAGAGAACTAGATTCCCGAGGAGGTGGGATCTTGAGGAAAGCCTCATTATTAGTCATATTGATCGTTATCGCTTTCTCCGAAGCTCAACGCCTCGCGACCAGTGGGCAAGCGCCGTCGCGAACACAGCCCGGCGCGGAGATCACGCTCTACGCCCCGGAGCAACACGACCTTTACGATGGGCGCTTCGTCCTGACGGCATCGCGCGTTTACCAGGTCGGGCACCTCGCCGAGCCTTCCGAATGGAATCACATGGGCAACGATGCCTCGAACGCGCGCGCGGTGGAAGGCAGCGTCGAGGTCGACGTTAACGAGCGGGAGAACTCGGGCACCTTCCTGGCGCGGCTTCGTGTTCCGGAGGGCGATCTGGTCATCCAAAGCGAGCGATTTCAGCAGTTCAGTCCCTGCCAGGACGGAGGCGTCGCGGCGTATCTCTACGAGCACGGCGATTCCGGTTGCGGTGATACCAACTGGCCGAAGACATTCATATGGGTGGCGGGATGGGGCTTCGGAAACGCCACTCTCAACGGGAGAACGCTCTATGAGGATTATCAGATCCATTTCATGGTCACTCAAGGGATCCGTAATCGGGAGACCTTGAAGGTCGCCTACCCGCTCCTCAACAAGAAGTCACGGGCGGGAGAGGTCAATCCAGCGGCGATGCAGCTCGACTTCTACATCCGGAGCCCAGAGACCGACGATCGGAACAACCCCCCGCGCACCGTGTTCGATCACTTCTTCGCGATGGAGGTCACCTGGAAATGAGCGGCTTCACATCGCCGTGGCTCTCACTTCTCCTCCGGGGCGCGGAGGCCGACGAAGCTCCTGTAGAGGAGGAGGTCATAGAGTATCTTGAGACCGCCGGCCAGAAAGAAGGGAACGCTGGCGAAGTGCGCGCTGCCCAGGAGCATCGCGCTCAGGAGAGGAGAGAGGGCCGCGCCGGTCGTGCGGGCCACACCGGTAACTCCGGCAGCCGCCGAGCGCTCGTCGGGATGGACTACCGCCATGACGTAGGACTGCCGGGTGGGGACGTCCATCTGCGATATCGAGAACCGCAACAGGAGCACCAGCACCGCCAGACCAAGAGTTGGCATGAGCGGTACTAGGAGCAGAAGAACGTTAGAAGGAAGGTGCGTGAAGACCATCGTCTTGACGAGTCCGATGCGTGCGGCGACGCGTACCGAGGCCAGAGCGGAGAAGCCGGCAAGCACGTTCGCGCCGAAGAAGATGGCCCCCAGGCTCCCGGGCTCGAGTCCGAAGCGAAGATGGAACCAGTAGGCGAGGAGGCTCTGCACCACGAAACCGCCTGCGAAGGAATCGAGCGAGAACAAGGCGGCCAACTTCAGCACCACGCCCTGAGATCGGTGAAGACCGAGTCGGGCCGACCTGATCGCATCCCGGCCCTCCTGCTTCACGGGGTCGGAAGTCGAAACCTCTATCGCGGAACTCAGCCGGGTGAAGAGTAGGGCCATCCCGACGCCGCTAGCCGCGTATCCGAACAGAATCATCTGGTAGCTCTGGACCGCGGGAAGGCCTCTATTTTGCAGCAGCTGAGAAAGGCCTCCGCCAACCAGCGCCCCGGTCGCGGTGGCCAGTGATCCAACCAGCGCATACCAGGCGAAGATTCGGGTGCGATGAACGCCCGGGACGACCTGAGCGAGCGCCGCCTGCTCGATGGCCAGAAAGGGGCCGACTTCCTTTCCACTCGGGCTGATGACGCCCAGGGTTGCGGCGACCAGAAGCAGCAGGAATCCATCTGTCGAGGCGAAGACCAACCCTGCTGCCGCCATGAGCGCCGCCCCCAGCGCGAGCATCCTCTTGCGACCCCATCGATCGGCGTGGGTGGTGAGGGCGACCGACACCGCGGTGTCCCCCAGGAGGCTGAGCGTCAGCAGGAGCCCGATCTCGGTCTCGGTCAGACCTCGCTCGGCCAAATACAGGACCAGAATGACGGAAAGGAATCCATAGGCGAAGAGGCGCAGCGTTCGGGTCGCGAAGAGCAGACGACCATCACCCGACGCAAGAAGTCGGCCAGGAGCTCGTTCATCTCTCACTTGCGGGCTCATCTTCTTCTAGGACACCGATCCTCTTTATTTCACGCGTCAGGTCCAAGCGCCCTCTCGGGAATGCGTGCCTATTCAGGCGCGTAGTGCCAGAAAATAGATGCCACCGACAGCTAGACTTGCGCCGAGTCCGCCATCCTGGTCAGCGCCTTCCTGTTCTTGCTCGCCACTCTGGCTGGACTGACATGGTTCGTGGGATGAGGAGGGAGAGAGAAATGAGCGGAGCAGAGCCCTACGATGAACGCGCCCACCTTGCGGCATCACGCACCGTCCTGCCGCGCCTGCTCCGACCGATCCCTGCGGCCGAGACTCCACTTGAGTGCCGGCGGCGTCGCCATCGTCGTCACGATCACCATGATAAGCACCGCCGAAAAGATTCCCTCGTCGACGACTCTTTCGCCCGTCACCGACAGCCCCAGGCCGATGTTCGCGAAGATGAGGCCGACCTCGCCACGCGGGATCATGCCGATGCCGATCGTCACCCGGTCGAGCCCGCGACCGACCGCGCCGAGCGAACACACTTGCTTGCCGGTGATGGCCGCGAGCGTGAGGAGGCCCGCGAGGCCGAGCACCTCCGGTCGCGTGAAGGCACGGAGCTCGACGTGCATGCCCATCGTCACGAAGAAGACCGGCACAAGGAACGTCGAGATCGGGTGCACCAAGTCCTCGAGCTGCTGTTCACCCTTGTTCACGAAATCCAGGAAGTGCACGTCCTCGAGGATGAGGCCCGCGGCATAGGCGCCGACGATCGGCGCCAGCCCGACGGCGGATGCGATGTACGCGAGCGTGAAGCAGAAGACCAAAGCCGTGGCGAGGAGCACACCGCGGCCGCGGAGCCGCGAGGCGAGGCCGAAGAGTTGGGGTGACAGGTAGACGCCGAGCGTCAGCGCACCGAAGAGGAAGATGACGGACTTGCCGAGGATCCAAGCCACCTCGCCCACGGACATCGCCCGCCCGGCGTCTGCCGCCGTGATGACGCCGCTGACGACCGCCATGATGACCAGGCCGAGCACGTCGTCGATGACCGCTGCCCCGAGGATGACTCGCGCTTCGGGTGACTGGGAGCGACCGAGATCCCGCAGCACGCGAGCGGTGATGCCGACGCTCGTGGCCGTGAGCGTCGCGCCGAGGAACGCGTGGACATAGACGCTCCGTTCAGGCAACAGGAGCGCGCTCACGCCCCAGCCGAGCGCGAAGGGCGCGACGACGCCGAGCACAGCCACGAGGAGCGAGGGCAGCCCGACCTTCATCATGTCGCGGACCGTTGACTCCAGGCCCACTTCGAAGAGGAGGATGATCACACCGAGCCGTGCAAGGATGTCCACGGTGGCGTCGCCCTCGATGGTGCGGAACCAGGTGAGGTGGACGAGGTCGAGGTTGCCGAGGAGCACACCGGCGACGAGCTCCCCGAGCACCGCTGGCTGGCCGACGCGCGTGGCCAGATCGCCGCCGAGCTTGGCGGCCGCGAGAATGACCGTCAACGCCAGGACGACCGGGGTTACTGGATCCGCGTGACCGGAGCTGGCTGCCAGGGCAAACGCGGGAGTGGCGACCAGGACGGTGGCCTTAGTTGCGAAAGGGAGTCTCAAGCCGAGCCTTTCCGTCCTAGGTCCAGGCGCGGAACTGCTCCGTGCGCCTCCAACGGCTCACGGATCGTGATGCCCGCGTGGGTGAGCCTGGCGTTGGTACGGGCGCGCCCCCGAAGTTGCCGGGCAGCTGGCCGCTCTTCGAGCCGATTTTCTCCGAGGACAGACTGACCGGGTTCGCGTACCCCAGGAGCTCGCGCCCCGACTCCCACTTTCGAGATATCGACGCTAGCACATGGGAGCTACCGAGGCAACGCTGATGCGTGGTCGTGGACGGACGCAGATCTGCAGATGGGCCCTCTTGTCCGTTGGATGCAGGGGGGCTTATAGTGAGGTCCATGGCGGGAAGATCGAGAGACTCGATCTTCTCATCGTTTCCGCCCATGTGGTGGCGCCGAGTGGGCCATCCTGGTAAGCGCCTTCCTGTTTTTGCTCGCCACTCTGGCTGGACTGACATGGTTCGTGGGATAAGGAGGAAGATATGAGTGACTTCCATCAAAGCGGTCCCGTCACCGCGATTCCGCGGCTCCAGGCTCGGCCCATCGAAGAGCTGGAATCCCAAATTGGCAAGCTCACCAAGCGCTTCCCACTCGCGCTCATCATTCCGATGCTTCCCGAGGAGATGGACCAGCCGGCTCTGGCGCGGATCGTGGACGAGCTGTCGCAGGTGCGGTATCTGGACACGCTTCTCGTGTCGTTGAACAGGGCGACACGAGAGGACTATGGCAGAGCGCGCAAGTACTTCGCCCGATACCCGGGCCGGACCATCATTCTCTGGAACGAGGCTCCCGCCGTCCTGGATTTCCTCGAAAGCCTCCAGTCAGTGGGACTGTATGTTGGCGAGCAGGGCAAAGGACGGGCCTGCTGGCTGGCGATTGGGTATCTCCTTGCCGAGGAGCGCGTCGAGTACATGGCTTTCATCGACGCCGACATTGTGACCTTCACGCGCGAGATCCTGGCCCGGCTCGCGCTACCGGCCCTGGACCCCACGGTCGACTTCGACTTCGTCAAGGCCTACTACGCCCGCTTCTCCCATCGCCTCCATGGGAGGGTGACGAGGCTGATGCTGACACCTCTGCTCGCGGCATTCACTCGGCTCATCGGAGAGCATTCCTACATCACGTACCTTGCCTCGTTCCGCTACGCCCTTTCGGGGGAATTCGCCGTGCAGAGCGACCTCGCTCAACGCATGCGTCTTCCCTGCGACTGGGGACTCGAGATCGTTACCCTCTTCGAGGCCCTGCGCCATCTGGCTCCGGCGCGCATCTGTCAGGTGGAAGTTGCGGAGCGATACGACCACAAGCACCAGGAGCTCTCAGAAGAAGATCCCGAGCGCGGCCTTCACCGGATGGCCAGGGATGTGGCGAAGCACCTGCTCCGCACGCTGGCGGCGGAGGGCGTCCGGCTTCCCGATGGCCTTTTGCGGAGTCTTCTCGCTGCCTACCAGCGGGAGGCCGAGGACGCCGTGGAGGACAGTTACGCGGTAGCCATCGTGAATGGTCTCAGCTTCGACCGGCATGAAGAGGAGAGCGCCGTCCCTGTGTTCAACAAGGCCATTCGCGCCGCGGTGGAGGAGTTCACCTCCGATCCGCTGAGCACGCCGCTGGTTTCCAACTGGGCCCGCGTCTGGTCGGGAGTGCCCGACGCGGGTGATCGCTTGCTGGCTGCGGCGAGAAAGGCGGCGGATTAGGAATTGAAGCGCTGGATCTTCTTCACCGACCTCGACGGAACGTTACTCGACGAGAAGACCTACGCCTTTGACGCCGCGCTTCCGGCGCTCGCCGCGCTCCGCACGGGTGAAATTCCCCTGGTGCTCTGCAGCAGCAAGACCCGCTCGGAAATGAAGGAGTGGTGGGCGCAGCTCGGCCTTTCCTCGCCGTTCATCTACGAGAACGGGGGCGCGATCTGGATACCGGCCAGGTACTTCGAGCCGATGGATCGAGAGCGGGTGATTACCCTGGGAGCTCGGCGCGAAGTCCTTGTCACCGCGCTTTCGGAAATGGCCTGCGAGACCGGAGCCCGCCTGAAAGGCTTCTCCTCCATGTCGCCAGAGGAAGTGGCGGAGCGGACCGGGCTCGACCTGAAGACGGCTCGGCTCGCTCTCGAGCGAGAGCACGATGAGCCCTTCCTTCTCTCGGACGAGGGCCCTCTCGGCGAGCTTCGCCAGGCGGCCCGGAGGCGAGGCCTACGGGTGACACGGGGCGGACGCTTCTTTCACCTCACGGATGAAGCGACCGACAAGGGGAAGGCCGTGCGCACGTTGCTCGACCTTCACGCAAAGCGGGACGGAGCATGGATGTCGGTAGCTCTGGGCGACGCGGCCAACGATCTCGAGATGTTGATTGCGGTGGACCGCCCTATCCTCATGCCGCGGGCGCATGGTCGAGTGGAGGAGACCCTCGGGAAAGCCCTTCCCGGTGCCGAATGCGCCCCTGGCCCCGGACCTTCAGGTTGGAACGCGGCGGTTCTAGCAGTCTTGAAGGGCGGTCGAGTAGGGCAGGAAAGACATTGTCCGCCATGACCGACAGAGTGCCCCTCGAGCCCGAGGTCGAGGCCAAGCTCGCGGAGATCGGTGAAGTCGATCTCCTGGTGGGCATCCCGAGCTTCAACAACGCGCGTAGCATCGGGCACGTGGTGCGCGCCGTGTCGGCGGGCTTCGTCAAGTACTTCCCTGAAGCTCGCGCGGTCATCGTCAACTCCGACGGGGGATCGAAGGACAGCACACCGGACGTCGTGGCGGCGGCTAGTTTCGAGCAACCGGGGACCATCCTGGTCCGTCATCCGCTGACGCCGGTGCACAAGATCGTGACTCCCTACCACGGCATTCCCGGCAAGGGCAGCGCCTTTCGGACCATTTTCACCATCGCGGAGCGCCTTCGCGCCAAGGCTTGCGCGGTGGTCGACTCGGACCTGCGCAGCATCACGCCCGAGTGGGTCGAGCTTCTCCTCGGGCCGGTCCTCCATGAAGGTTTCGACTACGTGGCCCCGCTCTATCTCCGCCACAAATACGACGGCACCATCACCAACTCCATCGTCTACCCCGTTACCCGCGCCCTCTACGGCAAAGAGGTGCGTCAGCCCATCGGCGGCGACTTCGGGTTCTCCGGAAAACTGGCTTCCTTCTATCTGACCAGGCAGGTGTGGGACACTAACGTGGCTCGCTTCGGCATCGACATCTGGATGACTACCACTGCGGTTGCGGAGGGCTTCAAGGTGTGTCAATCGTTCCTGGGGGCCAAGATTCATGACGCCAAGGACCCCGGAGCCGACCTGACGGCGATGATGGTGCAGGTTGTCTCTTCGGTGTTCGATCTCATGATCACATATGAAAGTCGATGGAAGGAAGTGCGCGAGTCGGCCGCGGTGCCTCTCTACGGATTTCCCCATGGCGTGGGGCTCGAACCGGTGAGCGTCAACACAGAGAGGATGCTCCGAATCTTTCGGGTTGGCGTGCAGGAGCTCGGTGACATCTGGGCGCGGGCGCTCGCGCCCGAGGACAAAGGACAGATCGAGACCATCGCGCTTCTCGAAGGGGAGCGCTTCAGATTCCCGGACGATGTTTGGGCGCGGGTGATTTACGACTTTGCCGTCGCTTACCGGCGACGAGCCCTGCCGGTGGAGCAGTTGCTGAGCTCTCTGGTTCCGCTCTATCTGGGCCGAACGGCTTCGTTCGTCCTGCGGACGGCGGAGAGCGACGCCGAGGAAGTGGAGTCCATCGTGACGGAGCTCGCCGACGAATTCGTCAAACAGAAAGACTATCTGCTCCAGCGATGGAGCTAGCGTCTCGGGGAGGAGCCTATGTGGGACATCGTGAGTGAGCTGCTTGGCAAGATGCTGAGCGGCTTCGGTGAGAAACTGGCCGCCTTCGGACCGAACCTGCTGGCCATGCTCTTGATTTTGACCGCAGGTGTCATCGTTGCCGGAGCGACGCACCTCCTCGCCCGGTTCGTGCTGGCGAGGCTGGGCTTCGACCGCCTGGCACAGCAGTGGGGCGTGAACTCCGTGCTGCAGTTCGGCCGTCGGGAGCCCTCGCGGGTCGTGGCGGCGGTCATCGCCTGGCTGGTGCTGGGTGTGTTCCTCCTCCTGGCGGTGAGTGCCCTCGACCTGGCGGTTGCGGTGGAGCTCATCTCGAAAGCGTTCGCCTACCTTCCTAATGTCCTGGTCGCCGTTCTCATTCTCGTTATCGGGTCGCTGGTGAGCGCGTTTCTGCGACGGAGCGTTCTCATCGCGGCGGTGAACGCGGGACTTCCCTCCGTGCACTCTCTGGCCGCGGCGGTCCACGTCGCTCTGATGGTCGTGTTCGTGGCCATGGCGCTGGAGCACCTGGGCGTGGGCCGCCAGGTGATCTTGATTTCCTTCACCATTTTGTTCGGGGGGCTGGTCCTCGCTCTCGCCCTCGCCTTTGGCCTCGCGGGGCGAGATCTGGCGCGCGATTACCTCGAGCGGGTGGTCCGCGGCCGGGAGGCGGGCGCCGGCGACGAGCACCGCCACCTCTGACGGCTCTCCGACTCGCGCCGCACAAGCTTTTCGTCTGGCTTCATTGCGTGCCAGAAAAGCTCGCTGTGTCTGACTCTTACCCCGCATTCATGACGCACGCCTCTTCAGATCCCGCGGCTTCGTGCCGGCTTCCCGTAACGAAGGAAGAGCGCCGGTACCACGACCATGTTCAGCGCGGTCGAGCTCAGAAGGCCACCCAGAACGACGATGGCCATCGGGGCCTGGATCTCCTTTCCCGCCTCGCCGCCGCCGATGGCGAGCGGAATCAGCGCTAAAGCGGCGCAGAGGGCGGTCATGAGGATGGGGTTCAGCCGCTCGAGCGAGCCACGATAGACTGCCTCCCGCAGAGGCTCACCTTCGGAGATCAGGCGGTTGTAGTGGCTCACCAGCAGGATTCCGTTTCGCACCGCGATGCCGAAAAGCGCGATGAAGCCCACCAGGGAGGCCACGTTCAGCATGCCGCCCGAGCCGAGGAGCGCCGCCACGCCGCCGATGAGCGCCAGAGGCAAGTTGACCATGATGAGGACCGCGGTGCGAGCGCTCTCGAACTCCTGGTAGAGAATCAGGAAGATGGCGAGAATGGACAGGGTGGAGAGCAGGGTGATGGCGCGGGCGGCGGCTTCGCCGCTTTCGAACTGGCCGCCGTACTCGACGTAATAACCCTCGGGAAAATCCACGCTCGCCTCGATTCTCCGCCGGAACTCATCGACCACGCTCGCCACGTCGCGGCCGCTCACGTTGGATTGCACCACGATCTTTCTCTGAACGTTCTCGCGGCTGATGGTGTTCGGCCCGCGGTCTTCGGTGATCTGGGCGAGCCAGCCCAGCTCGACCCTGGCGCCGAGCGGGGTATCGATGACCGCATTCCGGATCTTCTCCGCGCTTCCGCGGTGCTCTTCGTCGAAGCGAACCACGAGGTCGAAAGCGTTTTGTCCCTCTAGAACCTGACTCACCGGCTCACCGTAGAAGGCGACGTCGATGGCTTCGGCAAGCGTTCCGGGAGTGACCCCGTACTTACTCATGGCGTCACGATCTGCCAGGATGCGAAGCTGTGGCACGTCCGCCTGTTGCTCGACGGCCAGGTCGACCACCCCCGGCACGTCCTGGACCGCCTGCCGAACCGACTCGGCAATGCGGCGGAGCTCGAGGAGATCGGGCCCGAAGATCTTGACCGCGATCGCGGCACGGGTGCCGGAGAGCATGTGATCGATGCGATGACCGATGGGTTGGCCGATGGTGATATTGGTTCCGGGAACGGCGGTAAGATTGGCTCGAAGCTGGTCCATGATCTCGCCAAGCTCTCCTTTGGAAAGATCCAGGAGAACGTCGATCTCCGCGGCGTTCACGCCCTGGGCGTGCTCGTCGAGCTCGGCCCTCCCGGTGCGCCGCGCCGTGGAGACGACCGCGGGGTGCTCGAGCATTTTTTGCTCCACGAGGCGACCGAGCTTGTCCGACTCTTCGATCCCCGTTCCGGGCATGGTGATCGCGGAGACGGTGAGCGATCCCTCCTGAAACTCGGGCAGGAAGCCCCGTCCCAGGAAGGGGAAGACGGCGAGCGTCGCCACGACGAGGGGCGCCGCGGCGAACGTCACCACGGTAGGATACCTCATGACGACCTTGAGCGTCCGCGCGTAGGCCCGCTTCAGGTGCTCGACTAGCCAGCTCTCACGCTCCCGGTCCATGAAGGGGGCCTCGGGAAGGAGGAACGAGCAGAGCACCGGCGTTACCGTAACCGCCACCACCAGCGATGCGAGAATGCTCACGATGTACGCGAAGCCCAGGGGCTGGAGCATACGGCCTTCGACTCCGGAGAGGAAGAAGAGGGGGACGAAGACGATGGAGATGATGATCGTCGCCTTCAGGATGGGGTCGCGAATCTCCTGCGCCGCATCGTCCACCACGGAAAGCGCCGGCCTTCGTTCTCTTTCCGGTAGGCGCCGGTTCTCCCGGAGGCGGCGATAGGCGTTCTCGACGAAGATGATGGCATCGTCCACCAGAGCCCCTATGGCGATGGCCATCCCACCGAGGGTCATGGTGTTGATGCTGATTCCCAGGAGCAGCATCGTCATGACGGCGATGGCGAGCGAAAGGGGCATGGCGAGGACGGAAATGGCCGTGGTGCGGAAGTTCCAGAGGAAGACGAACAAGATGACGACCACCAGAAGGGCGCCGTCGCGGAGCGCCTCGACGACGTTGTCGACCGCCGAGGAGATGAAGTCGGCCTGCCGGAAGATCCCTCGGTTGATCTCCATCCCTTCGGGAAGCGTTTCCTGGAGGCGAGCGAGCTCGTCGTCGATGCGCCCGGTGAGCTCCAGGGTGTTCGCGTTGGGCTGTTTCTGGATGGAGAGGACGACGGCCGGCTCGGCGTTGACGGAAGCGGTCCCGAAACGAGGCGTGGGTCCGATTTGGACGTCGGCGACATCGCCGATGCGAACCGGTGTGCCGTTGGGAAGACCGACCACGGTCTTCTCGATGTCTTCCAGAGACTGCACCCGACCCAGGCCCCGGACGAGGATCTCCTGTCCGCTCTCCAGATAGACACCTCCCGAGGCGATGGCGTTGGAAAGCTCGGCGGCGCGAAGCACGTCGTCGAGCCCGACCTGGTAAAAGCTCAACCTGTCCGGGTGCACCAGCACCTGATATTGCTTCACCGCTCCTCCGATGGGAACGACTTGAGCGACGCCGGGGACAGCGAGAAGTCTCTTCCTGACCGTCCAATCGGCGAGGGTTCGCACCTCCATCGCGGTGTGACGATCACTCGTTATACCAACGAGCAGGATCTCGCCCATGATGGAAGTGATGGGGGCGAGAACGGGTGGGCCGCTCCCGCCAGGGAGTTGAGCGGCCACGATCTGGAGCTTCTCGCTCACGATCTGGCGCGCCCGATAGATCTCCTCCCCCCAATCGAACTCGACCCACACGATGCTGATCCCCTGGGCGGAGGAGGAACGCACTCTCCTAACACCGGCGGCGCCATTTACCGCCGTCTCGATGGGGAACGTGACGAGGAGTTCGACCTCCTCGGCGGCCATGCCGTGCGCCTCGGTAAGCACGGTGACGGTGGGCGCGGTCAAGTCGGGAAAGACGTCGACGGGGATCGTCGCCGCCGCATAGACGCCGCCAGCCAGCACCGCCCCTGCTCCAAACAGGGTGATGAGCCGGTTTCGCAGAGACCAGCGAATGATTCTGTCCAACATGTCGCAATGACTCCTCTCTAACTAGCGCCCATGGCGTCCACAACTCGTTGGGCGCCGACGCTTGGCGTCAAATCACGTGGTTGCCGCTATCGGGCTCGCCAGACGCCTAATGAGGATGACCGTGATCGGCGATCTCCGAGGCGTTGAGCGATGCGAGGCGCACCTGATAGGCGCCCTCGGTGACCACTCGCTCCCCGGGGCGAACGCCGCTCATCACCAGGGTCCACTCCCCGTCGGAGGGCCCGAGCGTGAGCACGCGGCGTTCGAAGCTCTCTCCGCCGAGCTGCACGTAGGCGACGCTCAGCCCGTCCTCGTTGCGCACGGCGCGGCTGGGGATCGCGGTGCCGGCGGCCCCCTCCTCGAGCAATAGCCGAGCCTCGGCCAGCATGCCTACCTTCAGAGTTCCGTCTCGATTCCGCGCTTCGGCGACGACCGGAAGGGTCCGCCGTTCGGGATCGATGACCGCGCCCACCGAGACGATCCGCTCGGCCTGGTAGAGGCGCGTGTTCCCTTCCACGGTGAAGGCAGCTCTCGCGGCCTTGGAGACACGCGATGCCTCGCGCGCCGGCACTTGAAGCCGGATCCACACCGTGCCGGGATCCACGATGGTGAAGAGCACGTCACCTGCCGAGACCCGTTCGCCGATCGTCAGATTCCTTTCGGTGACGAGCCCACTGATGGGAGCCCGGAGCGTCAGCGCGTACCCGTCTTCGCTACCGCCTCCCATGGCTTCGAGCGTGGCCTGGGTCACTTCCAGATCGTAGCGAGCCTCGACGAGGCGCTTCTCGGGGATGGCCTCGACCGCGCTCAGTCGTTCGGCGCGCTCGACCTCGCGCTCCAACCGGTCGACCCGGGCCCGCAGCGCGGCGAAGGCATTTTCCTGAGGCACGGGCGACAAGACGGCGAGAGGCGCACCCGCTTCCACCCAGGTGCCGGGGACCGGCGCTCGGAGGTTTAGCTCCTCCGCAACGAGCCCCTCTACCGGTGCGCTCACTCGCGCCATGGCGCTCGGGACGGGGAGGATTTCACCGTTCGCCACGATCGAGGGCAGGATCTCACGCTCGGCCGTGCTCGCCGTGGCGAAGGGGATGACCCACTGCTGCTCTTTCAGGAAGGAGATGCCCCCGGCGGGAGCTTCCTCCACGTGCGGGAGATCGGCGCTCGATCCGAAGACGCTTACGTCGCCGACGGGAATCTCGACGGCTCCCCTGGGGCTCTCGAGGGTCATCGAGAGCCGGTAGACCCCCTCCTTCGGTAGCGAGGGAGCTGGAGTGAAGATGCCGTCTCGCACCGGAGCCTCGGCGACCGTCGTGTGCTCGCTTCCCGGCCCGACGAAACGAAGCGTCAGTTTGCCCTCCCGCACCGGCTGAAAATCCTCGAGAAACGTCAGGTGGATGGCCCACGGCTCTCCGGGCTCGCCGGCGATCATGGGCGGATGTTCGAAGAAGAGCTCGACGCTCTCCGTCCAGAGAGTCACCGCCGCCCCGCCACCGTGCTCGTGGTCCGCCTCAGGAGTCGCCTCGCCGGGAGGCTCTTGGTTCCGACACGCTACGATGCCGGTCGCCAGGACCAACACCGCAAGATCTACTAATCGCCGCTCGATCGCTTTCATGGGCTTCATGGTTGGTTCTCCAATGCTATTGTGGTCGATGGAAGTCCTCCCATCGCCCGTTCGAGGTCGTAGTAACGGATCCAGTGCTGGGACTTCAGCTCCGAGAGCGCGATCTGGGACTCCCGATAAGCCTCCGCGGCGTCGAGGAGCTCCAGCAGAGACATCTCGCCCTCGCCGTAGCTCACCCGCGCGATACGGAGCAGATCGCCGACGCCGCTCAGAAGCTGGTCGCGGATCAACGCCACGCGCTCGGAGACGGAGAGATGGGTCGAAAAGGCTCTCCGTACATCGTTCCCGATCGCCCGGCGCGTCAGGGCGAGCTTCACCGTCGCATTTCGCAGGCGAGCCCCGGCGGCTTCCACGTCTCCCTGGCTTCGATCGAGTATCGGGACCGGGAGGCTCGCTCCCAGAAAAAACCCGTCGAAGCCGTCGGATTGCCTCTTGTAGCCCCCCGTCAAGGTCACATCCGGGTACCGGAAGGTCGAGAGATGACGCAGCGAGGCTTCCGCCGCCGCCATCTCTGCCTCGGCGCTGCGCATCTCCCCCCGCCGTTCGAGCGCGCGCTCGAACGCCGCTTCTTCGTCGAGATCCGGGAGAGGTGGAGGAGAGCCGTCGGGGGGCGCGACGGGCGCGACGTCGCTTGGCTCTCCGTCGGAAGACTCAGGAAGGATCAGCGAGGCAAGCCGGAGCCGGGCATTCCGAAGAGTGATGGCCTGGAACGCCCCGAGGTTCTCGTAACGAGCTCGCTCGATACGAAGCCTGCGAGCGTCATAGCCCGAGGCGTCCCCTTCACGGAAACGCTCTCGGCCGCTCTCCTCCGCGAATCGAAAAACGCCGCGGACTTCTTCGATGGCGACCAGCTGCTCTTCGGCGGCCGCGGCCTCGAGAAAGGCTTGCTTGACCTCGAATGCCAGTCGCTGGCGCTCCGCATCCACGCGGGTTCTTGCGGCGGCGGCGTCGTCGTCCGAGCTCGCGATCCGGGCGCCGCGGCGCCCCGGCCACTCCAGACGCTGGCTGGCGGTGAAGTAGCTTTCCGAATAGTCCAGGCCACTTTCCGATAGCCCTTCATGAGTGAGCGTGGCCACCGGATTCGGGTGCGCCCTGGCTTGCCGGGCGAAGCCGGCTGCCTCGTCCCGTTCGGCCGTCACCAGGCGCAGCTCGAGGTTGTTCTCCTCGAACATCTGGAGCGCCTGTTGGAGCGTGACCCGACGTAGCGTCTCTTGTGCGCCGACGGGTGGCACCAAGGATCCAGTGAACAAGATTCCGAGAACGAAATGCCTGGGCCACAGCGGACACTGTCTTCCCTGAGGGGTCGCTCGGAGACCTCCTTCGGACCTGAGCTTTCTGGACATGCGCCTCCTTCCGATCCGGGCTTCGAGCCCGGGAAGAACTTATGAAACAGAGAGAGTGCCTTGCCTCCCAGCAAGGCAGACTCAGCAGCTCGTTAGGAGAAGAAGGGTGGAGCGCGGACGGGTTTTCCGAAGGGAACGGGCGGTCCGTGGGTGTCTTGGCTCGGATCAGAGAGGACGTCACAGGTCTTATGCAGGGGGCGAGCGTCCTCGATCCACGACGCAAGGGCCGGGGGAGGCTCGGGAGACCAGGGTTCGCGTGGCGAGTCGAGCTTGCCGTGCGAAATGCTGACCGTTTCCTCCCCATTCTCACTCTGGTGGTGACGGTCGTGGTTCCCATGTGGGTGGCCGTCGAGGTGGGAGTGGAAGGTCGTTACCCGATGCGGCGCGTGCTCGCCGTCGTGGTGCCGATCGGGGTGCGCGATACGGTCCTGATGGAGATGAGCCAGAGGGGCGAGGGCGGAGAAAAGGACGAGCGTGGCGACTTGGAGACCCGAAATCACGAGGTGAAGAAGTGGGCGCACGGCGCTCATTCTCCTCGGCGTTCCCCCCGAAGTCAACCGTTCTCGGTAGTGCACTCAAAGCCGACATGGGAACCTTCCAGTACCGACCGCCGCGGGTTCGCTCGGTGTCTCATCGGCACCGGCCCGAAGGGATAACCGGATCCATACGTCGGTTCTTGACTCCATGTATCCCGTCGGGCGACTTGCTCAAGCGACTAGTTCTGGTCATAATGTGACTATGAAACAAGTGCGAATCGCCGAGCTGAAGGCTCGGCTCAGCGAGTACCTCCGTGCCGTCCGGCGGGGTGAAACCATCGCCGTGCTCGACCGGGAAACCCCGGTCGCCGAGATCGTTCCGGTTCGCGATCGAACGGCGCTCCGCGTCCGAAAGCCTGCGCCCGGTACCCCCCCGCCGAATCGGGTGCGGTTGCCCAAGCCGGCGAACCTGGACGTCGATGTCGTGCAACTGCTCCTCGAAGAACGCCAGGGGCATCGATGATTGCCTACATCGACGCGTCGGTGCTGTTGCGCCTGGCGCTGCGGCAGCCGGATGCACTACCCGATTGGCGAAAGATCCAGCAAGGCGTCGCGAGCGCACTCGTGATGACGGAAAGCCTGCGGACACTGGATCGGCTTCGGCTTCGCGTCAACCTCGCCGACACCGAAGTAGCGAGCCGGCGGGCGACGATTCTGAAGTTGATCGAGTCCCTGGAGCTGGTGGAGATCGATGCCATGGTGCTCGAGCGGGCGGCGCAACCGATGCCGACGGAACTCGGCACCTTGGATGCGATCCACCTGGCGACGGCGCTTCTCTGGAGGGAGATGACGCGCGTGAACCTGGTGATGGCGACTCATGATGGTGCGCTCGCGCTCGGCGCTCAGGCCCATGGCCTGCCCGTCGTGGGTGTCACTCGGCCGTGACGAAGTTTCGCCACGAAGACGCGCCTTTGCGTCGTGACTGATTCACGTGTCAGTTGGTACGAGCGGTTGAAACGGCACCGGCGACTGTTCTCGTTTCCAGCGCCCGCGCACCGGCTGACGACTCCTGTGCGACGGCGGCCGTCGCGCGACCTGGATGAGCAACACCAGAATCTTCCACCGCGCCCCGCGAGTGCGAAGTGCTGTCAGAAGTGGTGCAGGGCCGACTGAACAAGCAGCTCGCCGATCGTCTCGGCATCACCGAACGCACCGTCAAGCTCCACCGGACTGCCATCACCACCAAGCTCCGCGTCCGGTCGGTGGCGGAGCTAACCGTCTGGTTCAGCAAGCCCGGGCTCTTCGACGACGGCTCGATGGCTCCTGTTCAGCGATTCTCCAACGGCCGAACGATCCTTCGAGCCGACCCTCGTTCGCGGCACCGGACCCAGACCGTCGGCGACGCTCTCGCAGCAGATGTCGGCCACGGTGACCATCACCGAGATCGACGCCAACGTGCCGTCGGTGACGGTGAAGACCGAGGACGGCCGGACGATGAGCTTCAAGATCGCGGACAAGGAGAACCTGGAAGGCGTCAAGGTAGGCGACCGCGTCGATATCACTTACACCGCCGCGGTCATGCTCACCGTCAAGTGAGTCCAGAAAATGACTTTTGGCCGGAGGGGAGCACCGGGTCGAGGGCCGAGCACGAAAGCAGAGAAGGAGGAGTCATGAAAAGCCACGTTGCATACAATCGTTCCCCTCACACTCATCACGTTCCTCACGATGGCGGCGCCGGGGTTCTCCCAGGACCAGCGCGTCGAGATCAATCCGTTCTTTGGATATACCGCGAGCGACGGCGTGACCGTCGCGCCGATCGCCATCGAGGGCGAGGTCTATGACGCCGTCAACGCCAAGAGCGGTGCGGCCTTCGGCGTGAGCTTCGGCGTGTTCGTGACCGAGAACGTGGAGGTCGGTTTCCTCTGGGGCCGGCAGGAAAGCAAGTTCGAAGCGGAGGGAACGACGACGACCGAGTTCGCCGACATGCCCATCAACAACTACCACGGTCTCTTCATCTACAACTTCGGAGACGAGGGTGCGGGAGCGCGTCCCTTCGTCTTCGGAGGCCTCGGGGCCACGACGTATTCGCCGGGCGACGTGAACGGCGTCAGCGTCGACAGCGAATCGAAGTTATCGAGCACGTGGGGCGGGGGAGTCAAGGTTTACCCCAATCCCGGCTTCGGCATCTCGGTAATGGCCCGCTTCACACCGACCTACATCAAGAGTGACCCCGCGGGTTACTGGTGCGGGTTCTACGGATGCTACGTGGTGGGCGACGCACAATACTCGAACCAGTTCGAGATTTCCGGGGGCCTGAGCCTCAGGGTCTGAAATGTTGGGTAGGAACATCGTGGGTGAG
>Ga0214473_10001654_pt1 | contig 28902 bp, 27 predicted proteins | sample RVTome_7_FD_203509 | JGI IMG/M metagenome (GOLD analysis project Ga0214473, IMG submission 203509) | Soil microbial communities from uranium-contaminated site in the Upper Colorado River Basin, Wyoming, United States - RVT98D197 | ecosystem: Environmental > Terrestrial > Soil > Contaminated >...
TGGCTATGGACATCGGTTCTGACCCCAGAAGCTGAAAATATACCGCCAGTGTTGCCCAACACAGAATCCAATCAAGAATCGCCATCAGAACCAATTAGTTTAAATAACCAAGAGTTAGCGGCAATTGGCGAACAAGAAACAACTCCTGTAAATTATTATTTATTTTTATTTGCCTTGCTAATTGCTTTTTTAACTGGTATTCTAATTTTTGTCCTAAAAAAGAAAGTGGATTTTAAAAAGAAACTGGAATAGAATAAAAATATGTCAGGTCACAGCCATTGGGCAACAATTAAACATCAAAAAGGTGAAACTGATATCAAAAGAGGTCTGATCTTCTCAAAGATGGCAAGATTAATTTCAATTGCTGTCAAGGAAAAAGGAATAGATCCAGATAAAAATCCGAAATTAAGGTTGGCTATTGAAAAAGCCAAATCTTTAAATATGCCCAAAGATAATGTTGATAGAGCTGTGAAAAAAGGATCGGGCGAATTGGCTGAAGGAACTCAGCTGGAAGAAACTTCTTTTGAGGCCTTTGGCCCAAGCGGAATAGCTGTGATTATTGAAACGATTACCGACAATAAAAACCGAACACTTTCTGAAATTAAAAAAATCTTAAATCTCACCAATGGCAAATTGGCTGGAGAAGGGTCGGTAAAATGGCTTTTTAATAGAAAGGGAGTGCTTATTGCCAATGCTGGCCAAACAGGAAAAACCAAAGAAGAATTGGAGCTAATGGCAATTGAGGCTGGGGCCGAAGATACGAATTGGCACGACGATTCATTAGAAGTATTTACTAAAATAGAAGACTTGGAAAAGATTAAAGGGATTCTGGCTGAAAAAGGATTAATAACAGAATCAGTATCATTAGACTGGGTGGCTAAAGAGTCAATTGAATTGCCAGAAAAGGAAAAAGCTGCCTGCGAAAAATTGTTTGAACTGCTTGATGAAAGCGATTCGGTTCAAGATATATATTCAAACTTAAAAAGCTAGGATTATATGATCATCCTAGGCATTGATCCCGGCACTGCCACAACCGGATACGGGATTGTCCAAGATAAAAAAACTAAAGGAAAAAAGAGGTCTTTTCAATGCATCTCTTGCGGAACCATTAAAACCAAGCCAACTCAATCAACGCCGGCCAGGCTTCAGATCATCCACAAAGAGTTAGAAAAGATTATAAACCAATATCAGCCCGAAATCCTAGTTATGGAACGGATTTTTCTTTTCCGAAACCTAAAAACCGTTATTGCTGTCAGCCAGGCCCAGGGAATTGTTTTATATACTGCTGCTAAAAAGAAGGTGCCGGTTTATCAATTCACGCCACCGCAAATTAAAATGACTATTACTGGTTACGGCCGGGCTGAAAAAAAAGAAGTAGAGGCAAAAGTTAAAAAAATATTTAAAGTAAGAAATCTGCCGAGTAAATCAGACGATGCTATTGATGCTTTGGCCATTGCTTTAACTTATCATCTCAAAACAGACGATAAAACCATTAAAGCCCTTGACAAGCTTTCCTGAAAAAATATAATACTTGTAGAATTAAAAATATTGATTAAATTACAATTAAAAGTCGAAGTATAAATTACAAAGGGAAAACAAAAAAAATAAAAAAATGATTCACGAAGAAATAAAAGATCTCTTCGTTAACCAGGGAGAGGAAGAATTAGATCCTGAATTAGACCCTGCTGAATTTGATCCAGACTTAGAAGATCCAGAAATACCAGAAGAGGGTGGGGACGATGATGCAGAGAGTCCTGATCAAGGCAGAATAGAAGGAGAGGAAGAAGAGGGTGACGATGATACAGAAGAAGAACCCGGAGGCGACGAAGTCGAAGAAGAAGGGGGAGAAGAAGAAGGGGGAGATATTTAAACTTAAAACCCCGCTATCAGGCGGGGTTTTGCTATTATTATTAATATAACAGCGGAGCTATTAACCTATTTCAACAAACTTTCTTTTCCCAACTTGAATAATCTGGCCCTTTTTAATTTGAATAATTTTTCTCCAATCTTTTTCTGGCTGACCGTCTATTTTTACCCCTCCTTGTACAATTAATCTTTTGGCTTCGGATTTTGACAAAAGAAGCTTAGTCTTTATTAAAAGATCTAAGACGTTTAAAGACTTTTCTTTTATCAGAACCTTAGAAATTTTTTGAGGCAAATCTTTTTCTTGGAAAACCCGGCTGAATTCACGTTTAGCAGCTTGAGCTTTTTGAGCTGAATGATACATCTTAACAATTTCTAAAGCCAACTCTTCTTTCAATAGCATTGGATTAACCTTTTTGGCTTTTAATTGGGTTTCGTATTGCCTAATTTTTATTAAAGGCACATTGGTGATAAGTTCGAAATAGGGAATAATCAAGCTGTCAGGCATAGACATGATTTTACCAAACATGTCAGCTGGAGAATCCAACAACCAAATGCAATTGCCCGAGGTTTTGCTCATTTGTTTTCCATCAGTGCCTAAAATCATTGGGACGGTTAAAACAAATTTATCGCGGTGATTCATTTTTTCTTGCAATTCTCGGCCAATAAGCATATTAAACACTTGGTCAGTGCCGCCAATCTCTAAATCAGTATCCAGGGCCACTGAATCATATCCCTGAAGCAATGGATATAATGTCTCATGAGCCCAAACAGTATCTCCGGCTTTAATGCGCCTCTGAAACATGTCTCTTTTAAAAAGCTGAATAGCTGAGATGTTTGATGCTATATTAATAATTCCAGCCAGGTTTAATTTTAAAAGCCAATCGCCGTTAAATCTAATTTTTACCTTGGAAAAATCCAAAATTTTCCCAGCTTGTTTTTTCCAGGTTTTAATATTTCCCTTAATCTCTTTCAAAGTAATTTTGGGCCTGGCTTTGTCTCGGCCAGAAGGATCTCCAGCCAGCACCGTTCCAGTGCCGACCAATAAGATTGCCTCGTGGCCCAATTCGGCAAATTCCTGAAGCTTTCTTAAAACAATAGAATGACCCAAGTGAAGCCTGGTGCCAGTTGGATCAATGCCCAAATAGAGTCTAATTTTTTTCTTTTGCATTAAATTCTTTAACCCAATTCGACTAGGGAGAATTTGATTAACTCTTCTAGTTAAAACTTCGCTGTTGTTTAATTTATTCATTATTGATTTCATTTAATTGTTTTCTTAATTTTATGTTAATTTGTGGTTTTTTACCAATAAAAATCAAAAAAGTTGGAGAGTAAAAAGAAGTTTTTCTCTTTACTCTCCTTTTTGGGAACTAACACCAAATTGGCTTTTCCAGATTTCTTCGGCTTCAGTTTGCGATCCTGGCTCTCGGAAGACATGGCTTAAAATATACTCTATCTGCTCTAGCAGTTTTTTGTTGGGATAGCTGGGCTTGTCTAAAAGATCTGGCGGGATATTGTTTTTTAGAACAACATTTGAAAACAACTGCCAGAAAGAAATAAAGTATTCTTTCTGCGGCTTGGTCAATTTTCCGTGGCTTTTTATCTGACTAACGATCTGTTTTGGAAAACTGGGTGGTTTAAGTAGTATCCTGGATCCGTCTTCGATTTCTTTCCTGGTCAGGATATAGGGAGCGCCTTGCTGGTTGCTGCTTTTATCTTGGCTGAGCCTTGGAGCTGCCAAGCAATAGACAAAAGACATTGCTTCTTTGTCCAATCCTTCAAGGCAATTTATGATATGGCTATCAAATATTGCTTCGCCATCCATTTTGCCTGAGCGGTGCCACCCTACTTTAATATCTCCCCATCCACACTGCTGCGCAGCCAAAACAAGAGCGGTTTCTCGAGCGACATAAATAGAATAACCGCCCTTTTCCTCTAAAACACGACTCACTTCTGGCAGAAGCTGCTGAAAAGCATCTTCAAGATTGGCTGGCATCTCGCTTTCAAGAAACACCAGCCAATAGTCTATACCCAGTCCGTTCAGCGCAATCTCAATTAATCTTCTCTGCGCCTTCATGAGACCATCAACTCTTTCAACCGGAAAGCCATTAGCAACTCTGGTGGTTTCGTTAGCTAAGACTATGAAACAGGTTTTCAGTCCTAGTTTTATTTGCACCAACCGCATTACTAAAATCATCAAAAGAACGTCTATGGCTAATCCAGCGCTGAGCTCTTTTCTAGTGCTTCCTCCCATGCCCCAAAAAGCCGAATTATACTGTTGCTGCGGCGCTATTCTGTTCGTGTCTGGACTAATGCCTGGTGTTGTTTTCACAATCTCAATTAGATTTTCTTCCACTTCTTTCTGTTCTCCTTTTTGGTTTTTAGTTCTTGTTAAAGAACAAACTGGCCTCTTTTGTTATAGAGGCTAGTTCTTGAAGTTGAAAACTTCAGCGCCAAAAACTAGCCTCTAAAAACAATCAATTATTGCTTGTTTTTTCTTGAATTATTTCTTTGACAGCTTGAATAAACTTTTTATTAATCTTTCTAATAGATGGATTAACCCTAATGTATTTGGGCAATCCAAAGTTTTGTCCGTCAACGCAATGAATGTCTTTTTTATGAAGTTCTTCAATCAATTCTTGAGCTGATTCAAAACAAGAAGGGATTTGGGCGAAAATTAAATTACTTTCTGGGGATAAAACCTTAAAACCAATTTTTTCCAGCTCATTTTGATAGAACTTTCCTTCTTTCTTAAATAAAGCTCGGGTCTTTTCTAAATGTTTTTGATCAATTAGAGCTAAAGTCGCTGCTCTGATAGCAATAGCTGAAACAGGGAAAGTCAGGTGTTTGGGATTAAATTGACTAATAATGTCTGGCGAAGCAACGCAGAAAGCCACTCTTAATCCAGACAATCCATATCCCTTAGAAAAACCCCTTAAAACAATCAGGTTTTTAAGTTTCGTTGCTTCTTGAATCAAAGATGATTTTTCTCCGCCAAAATCTATGCCAGCTTCGTCAATAATTACCAAAGATTGGGTTTTTTTAATTAACTGAAGAATCTTTTTTTTATCCTCAAACAGGCCAGTTGGATTGTTGGGATTGGCAATTAAAACCATCTTAGGTTTCTTCTCAGTTATTTTCTTTTCCATGACTTCAAAATCAATTCTCATGTCTTTTAACGGAACAAAAACTGGCTGACCGCCAAAAGCCCTGATTGCCATTTCAAATCTTGGGAAAGTCGGTTTGGGTATAATGACGGTGTCATCTTTTTTTAAAAACACTTGAGGCAAAAAATTGATAAAACCGTCTATTCCGCTATCTATGGCCAAATTCTTTTCAGGAATAAAAAAATGAGCGCTAATAGCTTTGATTAGCTCTTCTGATTCTGGATATTCAGAAATGTCGACTGTTTTTAAATTAACTTTTTGCTGAACTGTTTTAGAACAGCCTAAAGGATTCCTTGATAAAGACAAATCAATGGCGTAATGCTTGTCTAAAATCCAATAAGCTTCCTTGTTTTTTGTGATCATTTTTTTGTTCATATGTTTAGATGAAAACAAAAAGCCCCTTGGTGGGGCTAATTACTTTTTAATATTAATTTAGATAAATTGATATATTAAACAAAACTAGCCCCGGTTAATAAAGGAGTAATAAAACCAAAAACCAAAAAAGAAATTCTGGTTGGATTTATTAACTTTTTTAACTAGACTAATCATCGTTAATAATAATATCTATGGCCAGAATCTTTGTCAAGCAAAAATTGATAAAAGAATTAGAAAATGTTAATTATGTAATAGAGAAATAAATTATGGCTCGCAAAAAAACTCACAATTTTATTAGCTTCATTAAAATTAAAAGCTTGTTTAAGTTAGCTTTTTATTTCCTTTTATTTTCCTTCTTTTGCTTGTCAATTATTTTTATTTATTACGCCAAAGATTTGCCCAGGCCGGAAAAATTCACTGAAAAACAATTAATCCAGTCTACTAAAATCTACGACCGCACTGGAACTGTCCTTCTTTACAATATTTACGGAGAAGAGAAAAGAACCTATGTGACGTTAGATAAAATTTCTCAATATTTGCAACAAGCAGTGATTTCGGCTGAAGATAGTGATTTTTATCAGCATCCTGGAGTCAATATTAAAGGAATTGTTAGATCAATTTTGGCTGATTTAAAAATAGGAAAACTAACCTATGGCGGCTCGACTCTCAACCAGCAATTAATCAGATCAAGCTTTTTATCTTTAGACAAGACTGCCCAAAGAAAAATAAGAGAGATAATTTTGTCTTTGGAATTAGACCGCCGTTATTCTAAAAATCAAATTTTAGAATGGTACCTTAATCAGGTCCCCTTTGGCTCAAACGCTTATGGAGTTGAAGCAGCCAGTCAAACCTTTTTTAATAAAAGCGCTGCTGATGTGTCTTTGGCTCAAGCAGCTACTTTGGCTGCTTTAATAAAAGGGCCGAGCTATTTGTCTCCTTTTCAAAACAAAGAGCAGCTACTGATTAGAAAAGACTATGTTTTAGAAAGAATGAATAGTTTGGGATATATCAATCAATCAGATTATGAAAATGCCAAAAAAGAAGTATTGGTTTTTTCTAAACCAACCACAATCAAAGCTCCTTACTTCACTCTTCAATATATTAAAAGTTATCTTGATGAAAAATACGGGCAAGAATTTTTAGAAACAAGAGGATTAAAAATATATACTACCCTGGATTGGGATCTTCAAAAAAAAGCTGAAGAATTTATAGAAGCAGAAATCAAAATCAATCGATCTCAAAACGCTTACAACGCAGCTTTGGTGGCGATCAATCCTAAAAATGGCGAGGTTTTAGCTATGGTTGGAGGAGTTGATTATTTTGGTGATCCTTATCCTAAAAACTGCATTTCTGGAAAAACCTGCAAATTTGATCCTCAGTTTAATGTGGCTACTTTGGGTTTAAGGCAGCCAGGCTCTACTTTTAAACCTTTTGTTTATGCCACTGCTTTTGAAAAAGGATATACCCCGGAAACTAAAGTTGTTGATGAAAAAACTAATTTTGGAAATTGGGGAGGAGAAGAATATATTCCAGAAAATTATGATGGATTATTTCGTGGAGAAATAACCTTAAGAGATTCGTTAGCTCAATCTATTAATGTCAGCTCAATAAAAGTATTATTGGATTTGGCTGGACCGGAAATAGAGAATTCGGTTAAAACAGCTCAAGATATGGGTATTGCCACCCTAAAACCCCCCTACGGCCCCTCAATTGTCCTGGGTGGCTGGGAAGTAAAGTTATTGGAGATGACATCAGCTTATGGCATTTTCGCTACAGAGGGCTTAAAAGTGCCGCCTACGGGCATTTTAAAAATAGAAGATTCTAACGGAAATATCATTGAAGAAAATAAAAAAACACCCCAAAGAGTGTTGCCCATCCAAGTCTCCAGAACGATTAATGATGTTTTATCAGATAATAATGCCCGAGCCCCAATGTTCGGCTTTAATTCGCCTCTTTACTTTAAAGACTATCAAGTAGCTGCTAAAACCGGTACTACCCAGAATTATCAAGATGCTTGGGCAATCGGCTATACGCCGTCAGTGGTAATCGGAGTTTGGGCTGGGAATAATGACAACAGCCCGATGCTAAAAAGACCGGGCGTGGTATTGGCAGGAGTAATATTTCACAATGTAATGGAACAGACTTTTTCAAAATATCCTCCAACTCAATTCAATCCTCCAGAAGTTAGCTCGCCTTGATAGGCATAACAATATATAAATAAGTTTTATCTCCAACTGGCCTTAAGACGCCAGGTCCTTCTTCTCCACTAAGTTCAAAAACTACTTGCGAGCTTTTAATATTTAAAAGCCCTTCCAATAAAAATCTATAGTTAAAAGAAACAATAATTTCTTTGCCCTCTGTTTTAGCTGAGAAGAAGCTGGTGTATTCGCCTAAATCCGGGCTTTGGCTGGAAATGGTCACTTTTTGATTTTCAGGATCTACTTTTAATTTAATCTCATTAACCTTGCCGCTGAAGATGCTGGCCGTTTTAATTTGATTCAAAAACTCTTCTTTATTAACAGTGAATTGGACTTTACATTTATCAGGAATAATTTCTTGATAATTAGGATAATCTCCTTCTATTAATCTGGAGATTAAGTGAACTTGGGGATGCGAAGCAACTTCCGACATTAGGGTTTCAAATAAGATCTGATTAGGAGTTAAGTAAATTTTTAATTCTTCTTTTTTCTCCCCAAAAATATTAACAATTTCCTTGGCTGCTTTTTGAGGAAGAATTAAAGAATAAGATTGGCGCAAATTAACCTTTTCTATGGGTAATATTTTTTCTCCTAAACGGAAACTGTCAGTAGCCACCATTTTAATATTATTATTCTCAAAAACCAAATAAATGCCGGAAATTTCTGGCCTAGTGTTGGATGGGCTGGCAATTCCAACAACTTGATTTAATCCTTGGCAAAAAAAATCACTATCAACCGAAATTACCTCTCCTTCAGTTATTTGGGGAATAATTGGGAAATCATCGGCGCTATATCCTTTAAGTTGGGTTTTATAGTTTTCGCACTCAATATTAAGATTTAGTTTATTAATTTCTAAATCAACTTTTTTATTAGGAAGAGAGTTGATAAAATTAGAAAAAGTTTGGGTTGGAATTACAATCTTCCCCTCTTTTTCAATTTTAGCCAAAGACCACCATTTTATACCAATTTCCAAATCAGTAGCTGATAAATTAATAAAACTTTTCTCTGTTTGGAGTAAAATATTATTTAAAATTGGTAGTGATAAAGATTTAAAAGAGGCTCGAGTAACTACTCTTAAACCTTCTTTTAGTTTTTCCTGAAGAATTGTTAATTTCATTTTATTAAAAATTATTTTATTTATTAATTGTATTTAATTATTAAATAAAGATTTATTATTAATATTAGTGTTTGAATTTATTTTGAATTTTTAAGCTATTTATATTGGGGAAATCTTGGTGAAATTAATAGGGAAAGATTGGTATTTTTTATGTTATTATTTTGTGTTAATTTTACCCCTTGTTTTTATCCCCAATTAATTAATACTTTTTACACTATTTATCCACAATAATTTAAGCGCTGAAAACCTGTTGTTTGATAAGCCCGATTTCTTCAGCGGTTCCGCTATTTTTTTTAATTTCTTTTAACATTTTTTCATAAGCATGAATGGCGGTGGTGTGGTCTCTTCCTCCAAATTTCTGGCCAATAAACGGATAAGAGTTTTTTAACTCTTCTCTTAATAAATACATTGCCACTTGGCGGGGCTTGACCACTTCTTGTCTTCTTGAAGAAGATACAATGTCTTTTTCTTTAAGGTCATAAAAATCAGCAACTGCTTTAATAACTATTTTAGGAGTAATTAATTTTTTAGGAGCTAGAACAAGTTTTTGGAGAAGTGATTTGGTTGTTTCTATATCAATAGCTTGCTGATTTAGATTCTGGTGGGCTGAAAGCCTTAATAAAGCTCCTTCTAATTCTCTGATATTTTTTTCAATATTAGAAGCAATATAATCTAAAATATCGTCTGAAAACTTTATTTTTTTCTCTTGACATTTTGTTTTTAAAATAGCCAACCTGGTTTCGTAATCAGGATAACTGATATCAGCGATCATTCCACCTTCAAAACGAGATCTTAATCTTTCAGCTAAAGAAGAAATGGCTTTGGGCGGTCGATCAGAAGAAAGGACAATTTGCTTATTATTCTCATAAAGATGATTGAAAATATGGAAAAACTCTTCTTGAGTTTTTTCTTTTCCAGCTAAAAATTGAACATCGTCTAAAATAAACACATCAATATTTCTGTATTTGGCCTTAAAGCCTTCAACGCTGTCTCTTTTAGTGGCTGATTTTTGAATAGCTGAAATTAATTCTGAAGCAAATCTTTCTGAAGGAATATATTGAACTTTTTTTAAAGAAAGATTAGTAATAATTTCATTGCCGATTGCTTGTAAAAGATGGGTTTTGCCCAATCCGACTCGGCCATAGATAAAAAGAGGATTATATACTTTGCCTGGATTTTGAGAGACAGCCCATCCAGCCGCATGCGCCAACTCATTAAAAGGACCAATTACGAAGTTATTAAAAGTATATTTAGAATTAATATTGGTTTCCTTTTGGTTTTGAAACTCTTGAAGGCCCAACTGCCCTTCGGCAGGAAAAATAGCCGTATTTTTTTTAAATATTTTTGTTTCCCCTTTTCCTACCCTGTAATCTATTTCTTTAATTTGGGAGTCTAAATCGTGTAATATTTTTAAAATGGTTTTTCCGTATTTATTCTGAATCCACTCTTTAGCAAAAGAATTGGTAATAGAAATTACTGCCTTTCCGTTGTTTTGCTCTACAATGCCAGTGTTTTTGAACCAAGTGGCAAAATTAGCCGGGGAGATGTTGAGTTGGATCTGGGCTAAAGTAGCCTGCCAAATTTCTTCATTGTTCATTGTTTTCTAAAATTAGAGAAATTGAGATTAGTGGGCGAGAAGATTTAGATAAGCCATTATATCAACAACCAAATTAAAGTCAAAATGAGTATAAAAATTAAGCCAAAGTGGATAAACTGGGGATATCTTGTGTCCTATCTCGAGCATATTTTCATTGTAAAAAACTTTTAAGATAAAAAAAAGACTTAAATAGACTTAATTTATCAATTACAATTGACTTAGGGTTATTTTTCTGTAAAATAAATACATACTTTAATTAAAATTAATATTTGAAAAACATGTCCAAAACCTATCAACCCAAAGTTAAAAAAAGAAAAAGAACTCACGGTTTTCTAAAAAGACAATCTAAAAAAGGCGGCCAAAGGGTTCTAGCTGACAGAAGAAGAAAGGGCCGAAAAAAGCTTACTGTTTAGACCAGGTCTAACTAGACCAGGTCTAACTAATTAACGTGCTCAATCAATTACATCGTTTAAAAAAAAATAATGATATTGTCAGGGTTTTAAAAGAAGGCAAAAAATTTATTGAAAGTTTTTTAATTATCAAAACACTGCCCAATGATTTGAAAGAAACAAGATTTGCCTTCATTGTTTCTAAAAAGTTTTCCAAAAAGGCAGTTGTCAGAAACAGAATTAGAAGGCAAATCAGCGAGGCAATCAAAGATAATTTAGTAACAACCAAGAAAGGAATAGACGCAGTAATATTGTCTATGCCCGGAGCCCAAGAGTGGGACACCGAAGAGGTGAAAAAAATCGTGAAAAAGCTTCTTGATAAAGCCAAGCTTATTACTACTTAAGACAATGAATTTTCTATCCCAAATATTTTATTCATTATTATACCAGCCGCTTTTCAATGCGCTGATTTTTTTGTATCAATCCTTGCCAGGCCAAGATTTTGGCATAGCCATTATTGTTTTAACCAGCATAATTAGAATTATTTTGGCTCCTTTGATGATGCGCTCTTTAAAATCTCAGAAATTAATGGCCGCCGTTCAATCAGAAGTCAAAGAAATACAGCAAAAATACAAAGATAATCCTCAAAAACAAACAGGAGAAATCATGGCTCTTTATAAAGATAATCAAATTAATCCTTTTGATGGCTTAATTTTGCTTTTAATTCAATTGCCAATTCTGCTTGCTCTTTATCAGGTATTTTGGAGGGGTCTTCGCCCTGAAGAGTTAAATTATCTTTATTCTTTTGTTTCTAAACCAGAAGTTATTAATTTCACATTTTTAGGGTTAATTAATCTTTCTCAGCCTAGTTTGTTATTGTCAGTTCTGGCCGGCATTGCTCAATTTATTCAATCCAAAACAATGCCTCAAGCCAAAAAGAGCACCACCAATACTCAGGGTCAAACTGCAGAAATTGTGTCTAATCAAATGCTTTACTTTTTTCCTGTTATTACCGTATTAATACTTTTAAAAATGCCGTCAGCTGTTGGACTTTATTGGATAGTGACAACTATTTTTTCAATCATTCAACAATATTTAATTTTCTAAAAGACATGAATTTGGAAGATAATTTAGATCAAATTAAGCAAATTGTTAAAGAGTTTTTTAAAAAAACCAGCTTTGATTTAGAAGTCTACTTTTTACCTATTAAAGACAATACCCTCTCAATTGAAATTAAAACCGATGAACCCCAGATTTTAATTGGCGAAGGCGGCCAAACTTTAGCTGACTTGCAGCATATTTTAAAAGCTATTTTAAGAAGAAAAACCGAAATACCTTTTTATTTAAATATAGACATCAATGATTACAAGAAGAAAAAAATTGAATACTTAAAAGAATTAGCCAGAACTACGGCTGACGAAGTAGCTTTAAGTAAAAAAGAAAAAGAGCTTATTCCAATGCGCTCTTTTGAAAGAAGAATAGTCCATATGGAGTTAGCTGAGAGAAACGATGTTATTACCGAAAGCATCGGCGACGAGCCAGAAAGAAAAATTATCATCAAACCATCAAAAGAATCAATTTTTTAAATCAAAAAGAGGCGCTTAGGCTTCTTTTTTATTTTGATTTATTCTTTTGTTCTTTTACTCCATTTCTGCTTGTTTTTTTGCCCCTCTAATCTTTAAAATTTCTTCTGGGTTGGTGGTAATTATTTGATCTTCGGTGTAAGAAGCTACTACCTTGATAGCAACATGTTTTTGGCCAGCAAAAAATATCCCCTCTCCCACCTCAGCTTCTAAGAGCAGATATTTTTCTTCATCAGTAAGGTTAAATGTTTTTTGTACCAAATCAATTGTAGCTGACGATTGCTTTAAAAGAATTTGTAAAGACGAGTTGGTGATAATCGGTTTGCCGTATTCTGATTTCATAAAATCACCAACGTCCTGGGTAATGGTAGTAACGCCCAACCAATATTTTCTAGCTCTTTTAGCCATGCCATAAAGGAAAGAAGCGCCATCGTTAGATTGCATTATCCACCAAGCTTCATCAACTACCAAGATTCTCTTCTTTAATTCAGATCTGACTTTGTTCCAGATGTAGCGCATAATAATGAACATGGCGATTGGCCTTAATTCATCTTCCATGTCTCTAATGCCAAAAACAACCAATGGCTTATCAGTTGAGATGTTGGTTAGTTGGTTGAAAAATTGGGAGAATGTTCCTTTGGTGAATTTTCTTATTCTATTAACCAAAGATTCGGTTCCTTCCATATTCTTTAAGACTGATTCTAAATCTTCCATTGTTGGAATATTTTCTTTCCAAGCAGTTGGATCGCTCTGAGGCGTAATATCTTTGGCAGCATAAGTTTCGCTTAAGGCCCTGTCCATAATCGCATCTTCTTCTGGAGTTAATCCTCCGAACATTATTCTCATTAAGCCAACTAGATTGATGATATTGGAGCGCAGTACGTCTTCTGGCGCTTCGTCTTCTCTGGGAGTCGGCAAATCAAAAGGATTGATATGATTGTCAGAACTCAAGGAGATATTAAAGAAAGATCCGCCAACTGCATCAGATAAGAATTGATATTCGTTTTCTGGATCAAGGATAATAACATCAACGCCAACCATTAAAGAGCGCAAAACCTCTAATTTTACAGCGTATGATTTACCCGAGCCGCTTTTAGCAAAAAGAATAGAATTGGCATTTTCCAAGCTGAATCGATCAAATAAGATTAAAGAATTATTGTGTCGATTAACGCCATAAAGGATTCCATCATTAGAACTTAAGTCAAATGAGGTGAATGGGAAAATGGAAGATAGCGGCTCGGTATTCATTGGAGTATGGACTTGGAGTTGATCTAAGCCATAAGGAGCGCAGGAATTAAATCCTTCTTTTTGCTGGTAAAGAGCCGGCTTAATATAAATTAAACGTGATTCTAATATTGATCTTAATGTATTTTCAGTATCTTGGATTTCTTTTTCTTCGCGGCCATAAACAGTTAAATAAAGACCCATTTCGAACATTCTTTCTTGAGCAGTTTGCAGCCTGTCTCTTAGGTTTTCTAAGTCTTGATAAGATGTTTCTAACTCCGGCTCTCTAATCAACCCCTTTTCTTCTCTTTCTGACATTTCAGCCTGCACTTCAGTCACTTTTCTTCTTAATTGCTTTAAAATAGTGCCAGTGTCAACTGGATTGATGAAAATGGAAATATCTATCGGAGTTTCCAGATTAATAACAGGAGAAAACCAGCCAGTGCTTAAATATCGGGGATAGGAAAAGATAAAAAATGGCTTAACAAATCGTTCGCCCAACCTTAAGAAATCCGGAGAAAGCACAATTGAAGACGGAGCAATAATGTCTTTGACTTCTAATGCTTTTTTATCAAAAATATCTTCTGACACCTCTTTAATTAAAGGATTTTTTTTCTTAAATAATGCCATTGTTTCTATTTAATTAATTCTGGAGGAATTTCTGGATAATAACCCACCTCAGCTTCTTCGGGATGGTGAAGCGACCAATAAAGCTCAATTAGCTCGGAAGTGTTTAAAGGAATGCATTTTAATCCGCACCTCCTTAATCCCGAAGCCACAAATTCCATTCTTTGCCACAATTGAGCTTTAGCTCTTTGAAATTGCTCTTCGTCGTTGGCTGATGTTTTGGTTTTGGCAAAATCAGGAATATCAATAAAAGAAAAAGGAACAGTGACAAAGAAATTTTTAGACATAATTGATCCGCCAGCAATAAGCTCTTGGATAAATTCTCTATATCCGGCAGTTTGAGCCTTTAGAAGCTCATTTTCCTGTTTTTTTTCTAATTCTTTTAATTTATCTAAATAGCCGGTAATGTTTAATTTTCTTGATTGAATAGTGATTTGTATGGAAAAATCCAAAGAATTAAGGAAGTTCTGGAATTGATAAATAGTAGCATTTTGCTCATCTTCTGATTTTAAAGCAAAATTAACCGAAGAAACCATTAAGATTCCCCTAATAGCATTGTTCTTTAAAATCACCACTCCTTCTTTAATATCCTGTATTTCTAAAAATTGTTGACTGGATGCATTGGCCATATATTATTCTTCTTCTATTATTGTTTTTGAATCTTTGGCTATTTCAATATTAGTTTTTAATCTCTTTAATTGGCTTTTTTCAGCTATTTTTAACAGCAATTCTTCTTTTTCCTTATTTTGATTGCTTATTGTGGGAGCTGGTTCTTTTTTTAGTACCCTTATTGGAACTTCTCTTTTTTTCCAAATATACATTTTGGGCGCTGTGTTAAATTTCAAAAGATTAGCCAACACTATTGGCAAAGATCGGCCATTAACTTGTAAAAAAGCCAGAGCCAATCCTGCTCCGCCAAAAATTACGCAACTGGATAAAAATATGTAAAAAGGAGCAATTTGATAGACAAAAAAACAAACAGCAGCTCCAGAGGCAACATAAATGAATTGCTTAAAAGTAAGCGGACCAACTATTTTTGCTTCACGCTCAATGAATTGAGGAACAGTGAAACGCATATAAATTAAATTTTAATTATTCTATAGATTCGCGATAAGTATCCTGACTGGATTGAGGCGCTGCCTCCTTTTCAATTGATTTTATTTCTTTTCCTAGACCCCCCATGTTTTTGGGAAGAATTTCAGTGTTATATATTTCTTCCAAATTTGCCTTAATTGGATAAAATATTAAACGATTGATTTCCTGCATTATTGTTTGTGATTGAGATTTTTTAAGCCCCAAATCTTTTTCTAATGTTTCCGTAAGATTGTTGGGTGGTAAGATTCCGAACAAGACCTGGCTAATACAATCAGCTAAAAGAGAAACGTTGTCTATTTCATTTCTTTCGCCAATATCAGCAATATCTTTGGCGGTTTGTTCAGACAAAACAACATCTTTCATTTCTTCTGAAAGGCTATTAAAAAGTTTCCAGTACTGTTCTTTTGTTAGTTGTTTCATATTGACAAATTTGTTATATATTGATATAATATGCTTACCTTAAAAATTGAATAAGGGAGAAAGTAGGGAGAAAGAAACATGTTCGTCGAAATCAGTATGATAGAAGGCATAGCTCTTACTGTTGTCGCAGTAGCGATTGTTCTTCTCTGGTGGTTCTTCGTCCGCGAAAAGAACCCAGAAGCAGACTCGGACATCCTGGAGGGACTGGAGGTGGTGACACCCCAGGAGGTTCAAAAAATAATCCGGGACTATAATAAAGTTGCTGCATCTCTGAGGCGTCTCGAGAAGAAGATTGCATACACTGAAAAGACCATAGAAAAGACCAAACTCCATAAACAAGGGCAGGTAAAATTACAGAAACTAATGCAACCACCACAACCCAAACCATAAGGATAGCTCAATAAGGGCGATCCAAGAGAAGTCTAACCCACTTCTTTTTCTGTTTTTAAAAATTTAAAAGTTCTTTAATTTATAACTTTTTACTTTTATCTTCTAATCTCTCAGCATTAATTTTTTCTCTTGTTTCTTCGCTCGTTTCTTTTATTTCTTTTTTTATTTCCTTTAAACTTATTTCTTGTTTTGCTTCTAACGTTTCTAGGGCCCTTACTGTTATTTCTAATTTCTTGTTTTGCTCTGGCATAATATCTTTTTTTAACTTGTCTAAATATTTAATCTGTTCTGCATTTTTATTCGAGTTACTTTCAAGTTTAGCAATATCGTCAGACATTCTTTCATAATTCTTTGTAAAAATGTGTAAAGTATCTCTTTGCTGATCAATTAATTTTTCAACTTGTCTAGCGCTGGCGATTTCTCGCAAGGCATTTTCAGACATAGCTTGAGTGGCTTGAGGCGCCTTAGAGTCTTTTTCTATTTTTATAACATCTATAACGGCTTTCCCTTCTTTTATTTCTTTTTGATGCTCTTTACGAGCGTCTGCCATGAATTTTTGAAACTCTTTATTACTAGCAATATCTCTTTTTTTATATTCAGAAGGTAGTCCTAAACCCAAATTATGAGCAGCATTACTGTGTAAAAAATTAACCAGATCAGGATTGGTTTTTGCTAAATTAAATAAGTCTTTTCCATCCATGCCTTTTTCTATAGAATCTATAACCTCTTGTCCAAACGTTTTGGCCACCTCGCTTAAGCGATTACTTTTCTCGCTGATAATCCATTCTGCGCCATACTTGCTCTTTAAAAGATCTTTATCTAGGTTTTTAATTTGATCGTCAGGTAAGCCTTTGGCAGTTGTATTAAACAATTGTTGATAATTATCATTCACTTTTTTATCAATCTCTCTTGCTTTTTCATACATTATAGATGCATTGTTTAGTTGTAGGGCGGCATCGCTTTTCATTTTTTCACCATCTTGAATCTTATTTGTTCCCTCTTGTATCATTTCTTTTCCCTCAGATATCATTTTGTTCATTGACCGCCTGTTTTCTGGTGTAAGGTTATCGCCCCTAAGAGTTTCTCCACTTGCTTTCATTTGTGCTTTTCCATCTTTTATAATCTTGTTGCCATATTTAATGGTTTGCTCTCCTATTTCTATAAATCTTTCCGCTTCTTTCGCGCCATCGGCGTCGGTTCTTAATTTGTTTGCTTCAAATTTTAATTTATTTATCTCGGCCATATTAGACGGGAATTTAATTTTTATTGCTTCGTCCATTAGGGCCTGAGATGACATAGCAATAGCAGAGGCATCAGCATCTCTTTTCTTGTCTTTAGATATGTCTGTGTATGCTTTTATCGCCATATTTTCTATTTTCTTTTGGTCTTCTGGAATTTGCTTATTTATAAAATCTTTCAATTTTCCATCTTTCGCAAGCTTAATAAGGGATTCTTGTATGCCTTTTTTGGTGGCGATCCAACTTCCATCTTTTTCAGCAAAAATATTTTCTGCCACGAGTCGCCTTTTAAGACTATTTTCAATAACCCTTGATAGTTGTTCTGTTGAAGCTGATTTAACTTTTTCTTGGATCGTTTTTATCATTTTTTCATCTTCTTCTTCGGGAGTTGTGTGCGAAAATGTTTTCATTGCCCAGCGTGTGGGAGTTGCTATAGCTGTTCCCATTGCCCTGCGAAGTCCCTCTCTTATCGATAAGGGTTGTCCACTTATAATTCTTTCGCTATAGCCTTTCTGCCTTTTTTCCTCATCCACCAACCAGAGGTTTGCATTTCTTTCTCTAAACCCTTGGGTTATTTTGCCAACATTGCCAACCAAAGATTGCCCTTGTTTCATTATGAAATCAACGTTTTCTGGATTATGTTTATCTATGTAGTCTGATGCTACTGCTAAATAAACTAAAAGAAAGATGTAATTATAAAGAAAGGATGGGAAAGAAAATCCAGCGACAGTAAATGAGGGAGCCGGAATATTGGTAATGAGTTTTAATCCTAATCCTAAAAAGAAAAGCATATGAATTCCGAGGGTGCACCAAGAGACAAGAAGCTTAAACCATTCGTTATAGTACTTTTTTGCGTCTCCTTCAAAAATTCTTGTTATGAAAGCCAATGGAGAAAGTATTGCTAAGATATAAATCATTGCAACCCTTGATATAAAACGCCATGCATATTTTAAGAAAATTCCTCCCATTACAAGGTTAAAAAGAATCAGTATAATGGTTTTAGCAGCTGAGCCAAAAATAGCCTCTGTTAAAAGAAATGTAGCAATAGCTACAAGAGAAATTACATTAGCGTAAGGAATCCACATTGCAACTAGATAGGCAGCTGGTATGGCCAAAAGCATCATAGCGCAGTCAAGAACGTTTGTTTTAAGTGGCTCTACGGCCAATGCCACAAGATCTCCTGCTCCGAATACGTTTATAATGGCTCCTTGAATAAGGTTTGAGATATCAACAAAAAATCCAACAAAAACCAGGCTAAAATTAATTAATAGTGCGGTTATTATAAGTTTTGGCAATACTTTTTCAGCCTTGAATGATTCTATTTTTAGTATGTAAGCTAATGCTGTTATTGCGAAAAGTAATGCAAAGCATAGGTTCGCAAGTCCGCTTATGAAATGCCAGCCACCATAAACCAGAGGGTTTTTTGTTGGATCGCTAATTCCAAGAATAATTGGGAATTCTATCGCCCATTGTAAAATTTTAGCCGCAGAATACATGAAAACAGCTGATTCAACAGCCATTAACCCAAGCCAAATGATAATTTCTAATACAACATTATCAACAAAATCTAGAGCATCTAATTGATTGGTTCCTAATTCAAAAATAGTAATAATTGCCTGTGCTGATTTGGGCTGGATCAAAAGGCCAACACATACTAATAATAAAAATAATTTCTTATGTTTTTTTATTAATTTTTTGTATTTCGTAATCATCGTGAAGATTTTTATTTTTAATATCCTTCTGCTGCTGTATCATGACAACTGCCAGCATCCCAAATACAATAAGGAGATCTGCTTGCGCAACCATCAAAATCGCAATAAGCACAATTAGAACTGCATGAAGGACTTTCTGTTTCTCCAGGTTGGCCTGGAATGCTTTGATTAAAATTTTTTACTTTTACGCTATTAACATAGGTATTTTTTAGGTCAGGATCCAGAAAACTAACATCGCGAGTATTACTGTATAAAGTTGTTAGAACCTCTGATTTACATGCAGTATCCGAATATAATTCTACTTGGCATGATCCATCTATTGCGACTGACATTGATTCCCAGGAGGTTGCTGGTATTTTTTTACAACCAATCGATTCAATATCTGCTACGAGCGGTTCAGTGTAATTTGTATTTGAATAAACAATAACTTCATTACATTCTTTATTGAATTCTGGACCATTCATACCTGAGTCTGAAAGAGAACATTGTTCTTCGCAGGCATCTTGCCAAGAATTTGGGTTATCTTTTATGCATAAACTGCAACTTTCTCCCAATGTCATAGATGGCATTTTTAAATTAACAAGCTCTGGATTTATAGTGTTGAGTATCAAAAAAGAAGATAATAATAACAAAAGCCCATAAAAAGCAGAATTGATTTCTTTTTTCGCTTCATTCATTTTACTATCATTGCCAGTAGAAGACATATATTTAAAGCCAGCTCCTATAATAGCAATAAATGCTGCTAGTCCGCCCAAAGCAATGGTCCATTCGTAAAAATATTGCACCAATTCTTGCAATGTTGTGTCATCTGAGAGAGTCGTTCTTCCCGGCAAGCTGGGCCAGGCTAATTCTAAAGCAAAACTATTAGAGGTAAGGATAAAGAGTCCGCAAAGTACAAAGAGAATTAAAAGGTTTTTGTGATTTTTTATCATTTAGATATTATAACACAAAATAATACAATATTTTAAACAATTATATCATTATTATTTCTAAAAATAAAAAAAGAGGACCCTATGGGTCCTTGATGATTTGTACGTTTCTTAGTGCTCCCACATTGTTTCCCCTACACGTTTCTTCGAAGATAAGCAATCCTTGTGTGTTGATTGTTTGTCCTATCTTTGGGGCAACTGTTTCGCCAGCCTTGATGGCGAAAGTAATGTAATATTTATTGCTTTCACTGAATATTCTGACACCGTAGTATTTTTCTGTTCCAACCATTGCCTCGTATGTACTGGTTACAACCATTCCAGTAACCAGTATTGTCTGGTTTCTGTATGGTTCTACTTCTTGTCTTTTGACTGTCCTGGCATCGTCGGGGACTTTGTATTGTATCTGGTATGTGTAGATTTTGTCTATCAGCTTTTTGAATTCTGCAGCAGTGATTTCTATGGGTTTTATGGTGGGCGTTTCTGGGATTGTGTCAGTCGCATTGGTTATTTCGGGTTCTGCCGGTAACGTTGTGTTTATTGATTCGGGTTCTGTGATCGGTTCTGTTTCTGTCGGCGTAGTCTCTGATGGAATCACCGGAGGAGGCGGACCTGGTATTGATGGTCTGTAGATCCACAAACCTACGCTGCCCAAGGCAATAGTTGCTATCAGAGCAATTGCAATTATGGTTGTTTTGTTGAAAGTACTAACCGTTCCGGATTCTTCCTTTTTCAATTTTAAACACTTCCTGACTCTTCTTTTACCTTATTTTCGTGTGTTTGTCAAGAGCAAAATGATTTTAAATGTTGAATTTAATAGATTTTAAAATCTTATCAGCCTCTACTTTAAGGATTTCTTTGTCTTTTTCTTGGCTGAAAAATTCAATTAAAAAGTATTTTTGGCTTCCGTTAAAAAATATTTTGCCAATAGAATATTTTTTTTCTCCATTGGTATTATCATAGATTGCTTCAAAATAAGCGCTATTTTCATTCATTTCTGATTTAACAATTTGCATTTCTTCGTCTGTTTTTGAGCCATCTTTAATCTTTTGTAGAACTTCATTAAAATTATTGCCAAGATCCCAGTAAGCTTCTCTAATTGTAAACTGTATAATGCTATTTTTTTCTGCAATTATTTTTTGTGCCAGAAATACAATTTTCGCATCAACACCCTTATTCAATTGATCGAAAAATCCCCCAAGAGAATTGGCATCTATGGCCAGCCAATCCGAGCAGTAATTAAAGGTTAATCTTTTGTCAGTGCTAATAAAGTCTTTACAATTTTTTTCATCTTTGCCCATCAACGACTCAGCGCTTGGTAATTCAATTTTGGGCCAATTGATTTGGTAATTAATATTTTTAAGCTTTTGAAAATGATAATAAAAAGACAAGCTTGTGAGCAGCATACAAACAATGATTAGAATAAGGTTCTTATAGTTTTGTAATTTTTGCATAATTTAGAATTTAATTTGCCACCAATTGCCAAAAATACCGACTTGATAACCCAAAAATGCCAAGAATATATTTACGATTGTCCAAGCAAGGAAAATAATGGCAAAACCCTTACCGACAGATTGCCACATTGACTTGATATTTATAATAAGCTCTGTTTTTCCGATTGAAAGATAGAAAACAACAGCTGTAGCTACGGTCATAATAGTTAGGACAAGAATACTGATTTTCCATAAAAGCAGGTCAAGAATATTGTTTATTAAGATAAATACGTGTTTAAATTGACAACTATCTCTTTCATTCCAGGGAGTTTGAGGATTGTCCGATGAACGATTACAAGGCACTAATCCAAATTGACAGAGAAGCTGTCTGGTCTAAGACAAAAGACTGAGGAGAGCTCGTTTCTCCTATTTCTTGGCAATTTTTGTCCAAGCAAGCCCGAATTCTCCATTCATATTGTCCTAAGCAATTTAGTGACATTGAAGCAGAATTTCCTTGGGCAGGAATTGATTTTTCTCCTATTTTACAATTTTCAGAAGATTCTTCAGCTGATTTGGTAATATAATTTAAGACAATATTAAAATAGATTGCATCTGATTCCCAAGAAAAGCTTTTTGGCATTTGATAAGTAAAGATTTTTTCATTATTATTGGGAGATAAATTAGAGGGAGCAGAAAGTTTAAATGTTTTAAAGTTTTGTTTGATTGTTGGCAATCCGCAAACTTTTCCATCTTTATCAGCGCAAGTTGCTATTTGCCAAGAGTAATTAGTTTCTTGCTTGGGCTCTTTGGTATTTGGATTATATTCTATTAATATATTGGCTTCGAGCGGTGTTCCAGAGACAAGATCACTAGCAATTAATTTTGCTCCAGAATACAACCAATATTTATAAGATTTTGCGCCGCCAACATTTTTCCATTCAAACTTAATAGGAATAGGTATATTCTGAGAGCCTGAGGTCGGAGATATGGTTTTTGGAGGAGCGCCAGTAGTTTTGAAATACCATTCATCGCTCCAAATATCTTCACAAGACTCTGCTTTATAATCCCAACATGGTTTTACTCTCCACTTATAAAGAGTGTCCAAAGAAAGATCAGGGTAATCTAAAAGTATTTGAGAAACATTCGTTGTTTCTTTTATTTCTCCATCGTTTATTTCGTAAATAAATGAATTGATGCCAGGCCTGTCTTCCCAGTCTAGGGTGAGCGGTAATCCCACAGAAGATTCTCCAGATGGATCATTTTGGGGCGAGAAAAGCTTAAATTCTAGTAATGATTCTGACGATGTTTTAAATCCCCATTTTTGACCAAAATCACTACAACCAGATCCTGTATTGTATATGCATGTTGCTATTTCCCATCGATATTCCGTATCTTTTGTAAAGTATCCATTTTTGTCTTCGAATTTTGATGCCAAAACATCTTGGCCTAGCTCGTAATATAACAGTTTTTCTACATTTATGATTTTAGATCCACATCCATCTTGAGATGTTAACCAAGGATGACAAATTTCTTCCTCACCATTTATATAATTCAATCTAATTCTATATGATTTGGCGGTTTCAACGTCGCACCAATCTAAAGTTACTGGTACCTGGACGCCTTGAGCAATTTCTTTTTCATTTTTCCAATCTGGGTCAGCTGGAGTAATTAACTCTGGGGCGGAATTGGTAGCAAAACTCCAATTACTTAAAGATCCGCAATTAGTGCCATCGGCATTACAGCAAGCCTTTACTCCCCAATTATGGGTTGCTCCTGATTTTAGAAAACAAGCGCCTTGATCTTTAGTGGGATTATATTCAGAATCTGTAATTGATTTAGTTATTCCATTTATTGATACAGAATATAATTGAAAGCAATCTTCTGAGCATTTTTCTTGACCGTTCTCTCCCCAGCCATCTTTCCAGGCCTTAGTATTGTCCCAATCTAATTTGACTGGCAGGAAAATATTATTAGAGTCTTCTGAGTTTTCTGGTTGATAAGGATTGATTGGATAATTTGGGTTATTGTAATATCTTGGATTTTCCGGCGTCTCCAAACAAGATCCGCCGCAGTCACATTTTGGACTAACCTTTGTCCAACTTGTACTGCCAGAACAAAGCTGCCAACCTAAATCACAATTTTCAATAACAGAAGGAACATTACACTCAGTAGTACTCCAACTACTCCAAGAACCTTTCCATACCCCATTACCCTGACAAGTAACGCTTTTGGTTCTAAAATGAGAGCAGGTTTTTTTCTCAATGTATTGTTGTCCACAGCCAGTTCCTTGGCATCGGTATTCATTCCAGGTTTCTTCATCGTGATCATCTGGCTCGGGTGTTTCAACGCAATCACCAAAATCACAGACAGTTACTGTAATTATGTTAGGAAATTCTTCAGTGCCAATATTTACTTCTTCCTCGTTACATTCGCAGGTCTGAACACCGCAGGTGCCGCAATCTTGAGTTGTTCCCAGCAAACACTGATCGGCAAAAACAAACTGTCCAAAGCCTAAAAAGCCAAGAGTCAAAAGAGAAAAAAAGATAAACTGAAAAAAAGATTTTTTTATCATTAATTCATTTTATCTTTTTTCCAAATTTTATCCAATTTTCGGTTATCCACTTGACTTAAAACCTTGATAAGGTATCCTTAAATTATGCCCTATGAGGGTATGGTTTTAATCTAAATATGGCTAGTAAGAGCAAAACTGACTCATCGAAAAAGGCAATAAATATTAAATTCGCTGGTTTTCTAAAAGAAAACCTTTTTGGGCTTTTGACAGCAATGACTGTTATTTTGTTTGTTTTAGCATTAGTTATTTCAGTTAAACCACCAGTTGTAACAGAAGCATACAATTCTCAACTCCAAAATACCAATAATCTTTTTTTAGGTCCAATTAATAAGTTTTCCATAGAATCTCCAGATCTTGTTTTAATCCAGGAAAACAGCCTAAAAGCATCTTTGCCGCCAACCACTTTCTCATCGCAAGTTCTGGGAGCTTTGGTGGGCATAGATTTTTTGCCCGATATTAGAAAAAGCATTGTTGAATATGCCGTTGAGTCGGGCGACACTCTATCAAGCATTTCTCAGCAATTTAATGTTTCAATTGACAGTTTGCTTTGGGCCAATAATTTAAATAAAAACACAATTCTAACTATTGGCAAAACATTGGTTATTCCGCCTGTTTCCGGAGTTATTTATCATGTTAAAAGCGGAGACACGATTTCTAATATTGCCGCAACCTATAAAGCTAAGGTGCCAGACATTATAGCCTTTAATGAATTATCGTCAGAGGGAGACATATTTTTGGGCGATATTTTAATGATTCCTGATGGAACTATGCCTGTCCCAGTTTCTGATTACAAACCTCAATCCGTGCCCTTGGCTTCAGGATACTTTGTTTACCCAATTGCTGCTCCCTACAGGATAACCCAGAGATTACACTGGTATAATGCAGTTGATTTCAGCCACGGAGTTTGCAACGAGCCAATTTATGCTGCTGCAGCTGGGACAGTTATAAAAGCCAAAACAACCACATCTACATCCATCTGGGCTTTTGGTGGAGCCGGCAACCATATTACAATTTTGCATCCTAATGGAGTAGTAACCTATTACGGACACTTATCTAAGATTTTTGTTGAACCTGGCCAAGAAGTTTCTCGATACCAGATTATTGGATTAATGGGCGGTCAGCCCGGTACTGCTGGCGCTGGCTTATCAACTGGCTGCCATTTGCACTTCGGAGTCAGCGGAGCTCAAAATCCTTTTAAATAAATACATTAAAAACAAAAGACAAAACCGCATGAAAGCGGTTTTTTTGTTTGGTTTACTTCTGGTTATCAAGCGTGTATTTTATATTTTTTATTCCATCTCTCATTTCTTCAAAAGTGTATCTATAGTTTTTTATCACTTCTTTTAATTCTTCAATATCTCTTTTTAGATTATAGGCATATTCTTTGATCTCATTGACCTGCTTTCTCATCTCGTCAACCTTATATTCGATGTCTCCAAGTTCATCGGCCATATTTTTAAAATATTAAATTAAAAACAAAAACAGACCTTTATTGTTTTTTACATTTTAAACAAAATCTTGATTCAGGAGAAACCCTTAATCGGCTAGCGTCAATTGGTTTTTTGCATTTCTCACAAACTCCGTATTTCCCTTTTTTAATTTTCTCTAAAGCCAAGATAATATTTTTAAGCCTTATCTCCAGGCTATGCTCAATGGGCAACAGGGTGCTGTATTGTTCAACCTCATCAGCTTCTTTTTCCAAATCAACGCCGCTGGTTCCTTCTCCCATTGATGGAAAGCGGGTATCCCAATCTCCTGGAGTTTTCTCATCTTTTTCAGCAAAAGAGCCCAGCATTTTTTCTATTCGGGATTTTTCTTTTTCTAATTTTTCTTTTAAATCTTGGATTAATTGTTTGTCCATTTTTTAATTTTTTAAATTATTTTGTTTAAAATTAATAATTTTAGAAATCGCTTCTCTGACTTTTGTTTTGGAGATTTCGTCTTTTTCAAACGCCGACCAAAAAGCATCTAAGCCAGTCTGAGTTGGATTGCGCCATCCGGAAAAAATCATCAAATCTACTCCAGCTTCAATTGGTTTGGTAACAATTTCTTTTAGGGTGAAATTCTCAAGAAGAGAGTTCTGATCTAAATCATCGGAAATAATCAAAGAATTAGCGCCTAATTTTTCTTTTAAGAATTGGATTCCGGAAGCAGAGAAAATAAGCGGTAGCAAAGGATCAATGTCTTGATAAATAACATTGGCAGCCATTATTAGCTGGGGATTGGCTTCCATAGCTTTTACAAACTGAGAAGTTTCTGGGGTGGTTGCTGTTTTAGATAAAACTTCTTCGGGATTGGCGCTAATTGTGCTGTATCCGGGGAAATGTTTAATTGCGGTTAAAATATCGGTTGTTTTTTGGCCCTGGATCAAGGCCTTGGCCAGCTCTCCTGTTTCTTGGGCTGATTTTTGAAAAGAGCGGCTGTAAAGAAAATCTCCTTCTTGGGACAAATCCAACAAAGGAGCTAAATTCAGGTTAATTCCCAATTTTTTCAATTCCCCCCCTCTTTTTTGGCCAATTAAAAAAGCCTGTTCAGCGGTGGCAATTTCAGACTGGGGAGTTTTTTCTTGCAAGAAGCTAACTCGAGAGATTGGGTCTCCTTCTTGATCAACTGCCACCAATAGCGGCAGTCCAGTTTCAACTAAAGAAAGATTTTGCAAATCACCAATCAATTTTTTTAGTTGATTTTCATTTTGGATGTTTTTAGAAAGAAGAAGGATCCCGCCGGGCTGGTATTGTTTAAAAAAAGATTCTAATTGCGGAGTCAGGCTGGTTCCGTCAAAGCCAACAACAAACAACTGGCCTAGTTTTTCATCAGTTTTTTTTGATTGGATATCATCAATTACTTTTTTAAAGCCTTCCAAAGAAGAAGTAATAACAAAATAATCTTCAAAATAGGCATAGCAGATTCCCCAATCGTTTTTAGATAAAGTTAAATAGCGCAGTTCGACGTTTTTGTAAAAAGAAGTTCTAAAATACGGAACCAGGGGCTGGACTTTTTCTTGATCAACCATAACTCCGTCTTTGATTATTCCTGTTTCCCAAGCCTCAAAAAGAGCAATCAATCCTTGGCTTTCTTTGACCTTACCAACAAAAATTGCTCTTGGTCCCTGAGTTTGAGAATAAAGAGCCAGAGTATAGTCTTTTTCCAGTTTGGGATAAATTTCTGGCAGCAATTCAATTCCAAAAACGGCAATTAAAGGAATCTCTTCTAAAGACAAAGCTCGGTTTTCTGGAACATATTTTAAAACAATTTGGTTTAAGCTGTTTTGGGTGATTTCTTGACTGAGCGCCTGCTTCAAAACGCTTACTGTTTCTTGCTTTTCATTAATTTCAGAGATAATAGCGTCTTGGACTGTGATCAAAGAAACAGGAGTAATGAACCTTAAGGATTCTTCATTTTCTGGCGCAGGTTGATTTTCTTCTATTTTATTTAGTTTAATAAAAAAAGATTTTATTCTGTCCCAAGGCAGTTTGGTTGCCGAAAAGACCAAAGCAATACAAATAAAAACAATAAACACTCGAACCAGAATTTTTCTTGGAGCGCGTGTTTTTTTCAAAGATTGAAGCAGTTTCTGTTCAGGTTGTTCAATTGGCAGTTCATCTGGCGGTTTTGGGATAATATCTTTTATTTCTTTCTTCAATTCGGGTTGCTGGTGATTAGATTGAGCAATCTTTTCTCTTTCTGTTTTAGCCTCTCTTTCTCTGGCAACGGCAATGTCTTTTTTCATTGTCTTGATATCTTCTCTTTTCAAATAGGCCAATTTTTCATCTTGTTTTCGGTTGTTGGCAACCATCTCTTCGGCTTCTTTTTTTGTTAATTCTTTTTCAGCCATTAAAAAGAAATTAATTTTTAATTAGTTCTTTTAAACAAAGATTTATTCTGTTTTGATCATCAATGGCAATAACTTTAACCCTGACCTTGTCGCCAAGATTGACCACATCAGTTACTTTTTCTACTCTTTGAGAAGATAATTTAGAAATATGAATCATTCCTTCTTGGCCAGGCAAGATTTCGACAAATGCTCCAAAATCTAAGATTTTAATTACTTTGCCGTCAAAAACCTCTCCGACCACTACTTCCCGAGTTAGGCTTTTAATCCAATCAACTGCTTTTTGAGCTCCTTCTTGAGTTTCAGCAGTAATGAAAACATTGCCCGAGTCTTCGATGTCAATTAAAACGCAGCATTCTTTGATGATTTCATTAATAATTTTTCCTCCTTTGCCAATAACATCGCCGATTTTCTCAGGATTGATTTGAAGCGTAATGATTCGAGGAGCAAATTGAGAGAGTTCAGTTCTTGGTTTGGGAATTACCTTGGCAATTGCGTCTAATATTTTAATTCTGGCTTTTTTGGCCTGTTCTAATCCTTCAGACAACATTTTAGTTGTAATTCCAGTTATCTTTAAATCCATTTGAATGGCGGTAATGCCTTTGGCAGTTCCAGCCACCTTTAAATCCATATCACCGTAATGATCCTCTGGTCCCTGAATATCAGTTAAGATTTTGTAATTGCCATTATCTTTAACCAAACCCATGGCAATGCCAGCTACTGGAGCGCTGATAGGAACACCAGCATCCATTAGGGCAATTGTTGAGCTGCAGGTTGAAGCCATAGAACTAGAGCCATTGGAAGATAAAACTTCAGAAACAACCCTGATTGTATAAGGAAATTTTTCTGGATTGGGCATAACTGTAGTTAAGGCTTTTTCAACTAACATTCCGTGGCCGATTTCTCTTCTGCCCGGTCCCCTCATTGGAGCCACTTCGCCAGTTGAATAGGGCGGGAAATTGTAATGGTGCATAAATCTTTTTTCACCAATAAACTCCATTCCGGCTAATAGTTTGACATCATCGGGAGCTCCGAGAGTTAAAATGGAAAGAGTTTTGGTCTGGCCTCGGCAAAAAAGCCCAGAGCCGTGGGTTCTTGGCAATATCCCAGCTTCAACACCAATTTCTCTTAATTCATCAACATT
>Ga0214473_10001655_pt1 | contig 28876 bp, 28 predicted proteins | sample RVTome_7_FD_203509 | JGI IMG/M metagenome (GOLD analysis project Ga0214473, IMG submission 203509) | Soil microbial communities from uranium-contaminated site in the Upper Colorado River Basin, Wyoming, United States - RVT98D197 | ecosystem: Environmental > Terrestrial > Soil > Contaminated >...
GTTAAATTGAACTGTGAGATACCTATAAAAACGGGAGACCTCTTCCCGGAAATCTCGATTTTACCGCCTGGATGCCTTATCCTATGGGAAAAGCTTGTCCTAAATCAGTTTATTTTGGACAGCAGTGTTACAGCATGTTTATAATAAATACTGAAAATCCCGCAGAAAATCCGCGAGGGTTGGGGCTTCATGCGCTTCCGGGCACGTATCAAGCTCTTCCTCTTCTGGGAACGTCACTGCAACAAGTAAAGCCGCTTTATTAGCTGAAAATCTCAAAAAAAAAAAGCCCCCGAATACACGGGAGCTGTTGATTAATCGATTCTTAAATTAACGGTTACATCAGTTGGCGTAGATCGTGACTTCACGGATCGCCCAGCCGAAATACTGAACGCTGCTGTCAGCGCACATTCCGAATCCAACGCGCAGGTTGCTTTGTCCAATGGAACCGTTGAAACTGAATGTGGAGGTCACAGGAGAACCGGAAGAACCGAAGGCCATGGCCATGCAGAAATTACTGTAGCTTGAGTTATAGTAGTTGCTGGGGAACCCGCAGGGCCCTCCGGGATTGAATAACCATCCCACAAGGTAATTGTAGTTCCAATTCTGTCCGCTTACGTAGGTGAACGGGAAACTAGTTATCCCGTGCCAGGTCCAGGTTGAGCCTCCATTAGTACTTACACCAAGTGCACCTCCATCCCAGAAGGACTCGATGTTGCCCCAGTGCTTGAATTCGATATTCAGCGACGAAACTCCTGAGGGGCACGCGAATACTGGTGTCTGCAAGGCTCCACGCTCGTTTACATTATAACTAGATTCCGTGCCCTGCTTCCATGCCTGGAGGGCCGAATAGTATGTCCAGGCCATATCACAGGCGTGGCTCATGTCACCGGCACCGTTGGTCCCATCCCAGTGGTAAATTACATTGGTTGCGGTTACTCTCAATGTTGTGGCATCGGCAGTAGCAATACCGTCGCTGACAGTACAGTCTATATCGAACTCCTGCCCATTCGTTGCTCCGAGTGTGGCAAAATTGACATCGATTGTCCCATCCCCATTACCCGGATCATCAGTGATGACTTTGGTTCCGGATGCGACATCCGTTACCGTCCAGGCGTAGGTAAGCGTATCACCATCGGGGTCGGAAGCTGTTACTGAATAGGTCGATGTACCCTTGAAAAAGGGTGAGACATTGCCGTCAACGCCTGATTCAACAACCGGTGGCTGGTTGTAGGATTCATCTGCAATGAACAGGTCGTTGAAGCGGAAAAATGCCGCAAGGTTAGCCGTTGGAGCCGGGGGGGCAGGAGCTTCCGGATACACGTAATCAGCATCCGGATACTCAACGATTACCCAGTACTCCGCGTCACGACCTTTAGTCGCTGAGTTAAAAGAGAGGTTGTTGGGAGCAAATTCAATGTGGTAAGTCGAGTAAGTATCGGTTCCGCCGGTCGGAATCATTTCGTCCGCAGTGGCGTGGTAGATCGTTGTATGTATCTCTGTATCGATATGGAGAAGATAATTATCTGAACCCCAGTCGAATATCGAAATGTCGGCATCGAATTTGCCGCCCTTATTTGAAGAGTTGACGAAATAGAGGTCCGGGTCGATAACCACATCAATCCCCACTGCTTCTGTGGCGTTGGCAGGATGATCTGCCGGAGCTTCACCCTTCCATGATGCCACTACCGCATAAGCATACTTCACGCCCGGTAACGGGGTCGGGAAGCGCAGGTAGTAGTTTCTCGTGTTGGTTTTACCTGATGCGAATTTACCATCCCCGGTTGTGCTGTTCAGGAAGGTCCATAAATCACCTTTAGCAGTCAAGCCATCGGCGAAGTACTTGTAAGGACTCACAGTGGCTGTTGGGATATAGCCTGGTGTGGCCACATTACCTTTGGTGTAACCGAGTAGTCCGGATGCTGTGAATTCTTTGGGATTCCACCAGCGGGTGTAGCCGTCTGGTCCGCCGCCGTCATCATCGTCCGGATCGTCAAGCATGAATTGATCCGTGTCGACTTTTGCGCATTTCAGAGCGGAGCTAAACTTGAGTGTCTGGCTCCCTTCACCAATGAAGATACCGCGTACATCGTAGCCGTTGTACTCCGTCATCCCGGCAAGAGGGTGTGTCAGCGCAACGTTGATATCGACATCCACGGCCCCACCGGGACCTGGCGGGGTATCATTGATCGTGAACGCAAGACCGCCCTTTGAGTTCAGGAACGAAACTACGTTCGCTGCAAACTCCGCGGAATGGTTCGGTACCGCTTCTACGGTCTGGTTTTCAAAATCAAAGTAGAGGTCCCAATAACCCCAGAGGTGAGTTTGAACCTGGGGAGCGCTGGCTCCAGCCAGTTCAGGGGTTGTTGCCGGTGAGGTAGGAGCATTACCACCGGAACAACCCATCGCCAGTAGTCCGAGCATTAGCACACTGGCGAAGAGCACTGTCCATCGATACATATTAGCCTCCTTGGTAGTTAAGCCCTTCTTGGGCGATTAATTTCCAGCGAAGAAAAACTTTACAACCCTAAATGACACCCTCGGTAGTATCCTGTTACTTCATACAATATTATAGCAGAGATAACCTTCGATGCAACATAAAAACAAAAATTTCCAATCAATTTCTAATCTATTTCCGATAATACTGGATCAGATAAATATTGTTGAAGGTGGGAATGCCGCTAAAAAACCCCGATATGTCGGGGTTTGAAAAGTCTCTCTATACCAGTGTCTTCCAGGATTATTTCCCTTCAGCAAGACGTTCGGCAAGATGATCCGGAAGCCCGGCATCCAGTATCTTCGCCTGTGTCTTTTCCACATCATAATCGACACGTAAAAACTTGATCTCATGCGCGATAAAATCGTAAAGAACCACGCTTGCCCTTGGATCCCCGTCCCTCGGCTGTCCGACCGAACCAACATTAATAATGTATTTTGAGTCGGGATCCAGTGTGATCGGATTTTCCCACCCGAAATGCCGTTTCAGGTCCTGTCCGGGCAGAAAATCAGCCTTGCCGTCTTCACGAAGCTCCATGAGGGCCGGTTGATGCGTGTGTCCGACAAATGTAATGGTCACGTCCTCCGGAACCCCGGTAAACGCTTTCGCGGCTTCTTCCTTATTGCGCACATAGCCTAAATCCGAATTGGGGGCATAATGCGTAAACATCAATGTATAGCCTTTTGGAGTCTTCTGCTTGAACTCATCCGGCAGTTTGACCAGCCAGTCCAGAAGCTCACTCTCGCCGTTCGACATGATCCCCTTCGTCAGCTCTATTGCCTGCCAGGCGTGAGGGTTGACTCCCCTGGGCTTTCGCTCGCTTCCCAGGTACCTTTCATGATTGCCCTTGACATGAAACGCGAAATCCCTTACAAGCCTCGCGCACTCCTTTGGCTGCGGACCGTACCCGATTACATCCCCAACCCCGATATACTTCTTGTGGTTGGTCATCTCCATCATCTTCAAACGTCCCAGCGTGCGCTCGAGAGCGTCAAGATTTGAGTGAATGTCCGAGAAAATCACCAACGTGCTTTTTGGATCCATTTACTTTCGAACTCCTTACCCCAATAACTTTGCCCCGGACCTCGCCGCGGCATGACAAAAGGGGCTTTTTTTTAAGCCCCTGCCCCTTGAACCGCCGAATTAGGCCGTCCGGTAGGATAAATGATTTTGACGATGTATGCAAGCGACATTGAATATTTCACGTTACGGGAACCGGCACGGGGACTGGCAACGATTTTGCCCTGCTGCCAGGTAACATCTCCTCCGAAATCTCCCCTGGCAAAATCGGTGCCTGTCCCCGTGCGCCCTACCCCCTTTTTAACGACCGTGTCAGCCCCTTTGGCGGTGTCCCCAGTACAAGGATGGATCCTTCATCCCATATTCTAACCTCTGCCTGACGGTCCACACCTTCAAAATCAAATGATCCCTTCGGAATCCTGCCAGTCAGATAGTGAATCCTCTGATTCGTGCTCCCGCGAAGACCTTTGTCATCGTTGCGCGATTCATCGTATGGACCATCGATCAAGACATCGATGACGTCCAAAAATTCCCCGACACCCGTTCCCGGCGGCTTTTTTTTCAATTCTTCTAACGTATATCCTGTGAACACAATCACCGACACATCCTTTTTCTCGCGAATCCGTCCCACAAACTCGGTGAGACCGGCCGCCTGCAGCATCGGCTCCCCGCCGGAAATCGTAACTCCGTCGAATTCCCCTGAATCAAAAGCCTCCGCAGCCAAATCAACGGGTGAAACCAACCGCGACGTGACCATCTCGCGCCACTCGGGCGCGATACAATCCGGACAGTCTTTCATACAGCCTTGTACCCATACGACAAATCGGGTCCCAGGGCCGCACAGGTCGCGCACGATGCTGGTAAAAGCGATGTTCAATTGCTCATTGCTCATTACGGTAAGTATATCAGGTGCTTAATTCAAAACAAAAATCCTTAAATGTCTCATGGTCACCTACATGCAACGCTCGAAGACTCGCTCCGCATGTAGGCGACATAGGTTCGGATGGCCCTACATCCAGGCGACACCCGATTGGTGAAGCTGGGAATGTTTATTTTTGATTTAAAAAACCCCCGCAATTAATACGGGGGCATGTTTCCATCTAACACCAGCCAAGTCTTACGTATTATACTCTCGCGCCCTTCTCCAGTTCGACCAGGTCCGGGCGAATAGCGTACCCGTTATTATTGGCATAATCGCGAAAAAGTCCAAGCATCTTTGATGTGATCGGACCCACCTTGCCCTCGCCAATCTTGTACGCGCCGATCTTCGTCACCGGAATCATCTCCGCGCCCGTCCCGCAGAGAAAAACCTCGTCCGCGGTGTAAAGCTCGAACGGCGTAAAGACCGTTTCGCGGACTTTGTAGCCCTGCTCTCTCGCGATATCGATAATTGTCTGGCGTGTGATTCCAGCAAGGATCCCCAGAAACTTCGGGGGAGTTCTGAATTCACCCTGACGGATGTAAAAAATATTGTCCGCGGTGCATTCCGACACAAACCCGTCGTGCGTCAGCATTATCCCCTCGATCGGACCTGTCTGTCCGGCGCTTTCCGCCATTCTTCGGACATATTCAACTTCCATTATACCGAAAATATTGTTCAGATAGTTGCAGCTTTTAATGCGGCAATTCAGCATGTCGTGCCTGATTTTTCTCGTCTGGCACACGATCACTTCGAGCCCGTTCTGATATGCCTCCGGCGGATAAAGCTGGAGGATATCGGTGATAATAACCACCGTCGCACCCAGCCTGCACTTGCGCGGATTGATTCCAAGGTCGCCCTGTCCCCTCGATACCACAAGCCTGATGTATGCCTTATCATAATGCTCGTTGACCTTGCAGACCTTGACAACTTCCTCCATCATCTTTTCCTTTGTCATCCCCGGATCGATCTGCAGCACTCTCATTGATTCATAAAGACGGTCTATGTGCTCCTGGAATTTAAAAATCCGTCCGTTGTAAATTCTGATTCCCTCGAATGTCCCGTCCCCGTAAAGAAATCCGTGGTCGTATGCGGAAACGCATGCCTCCTCTTTCGGGAAAAGCTTGCCGTTGACATACGTTTGAATCCCCATTTGTTTAACTCCTTTTTCGATAAATCCTGATGCTAATTTCCCCCTGAGGCTTGTAATCGCCCTTTCGGACGCTCAGCCTGGGAACGGGAGTATAACACAACCTAAAAGTCTACTCAATTATTTCGAGGCTCTATTAACCTGATAAATGGGGGGAAATTATATTGCCTTGAAATTTATTTAACCAAGGGCAATTACTTGCGGCCTTGATACTCTTCCCCTATAATATGTGTGTGACTGTTAAGCCATCTGAATGATTATCCGCTCCATAACTGTCGCGGTTCTGTATGAACATATGCTTATAACAACAGAACCGCGACAGTTATGGAGCGGATTCTTATGGCTCACTCACATGACTGAAGTGCTTCATGTGTGGTAAAGTTATTGACTTTCCAACCGACATCGGCTGGATGGTTGTTGTCGGGATAATCGGGCTAAAATAAAAGGATTTTAAGTACCGGAATGTTTGAAATCGTGCCGACAAATAAAACGCGTGTCGTTATTATCTCGCTTTCGAATCCCTTTAACATAGGCGCGAGGCACTTAAGCTCACTTTCGAAAGTCAAGGGATTCGACACCCATATGCTATTTGTCGGCGGATTCAAAGGTAACGACATCTTCCCTCCCTCCGACCTCGACATCAAGAATATGGTCGACCTGATCGTCGATAAGATCAAACCTGGTGTCGTGGGCATCTCCGTAAGCTGCTCCGCGTTTTTCAAAACTTCCGTAAAGATTAATCATGATCTTCGAGAGCGAGGGTTTTCCGGTCTAATCGCCTGGGGCGGGATTCACTCCATACTCTGTCACGAAGACTGCATCCAGCATTGCGATATCGCCTTCACCGGAGAGGCCGAAATCCCCTGGATCGAATTTCTCAACCGAGTTGAGGACGGGAAACCATACATCGACATCCGGGGAACATGGGTAAGAGATAAGGACGGCAGGATTTATAAAAATCCGAACGCTGAATTCGTAACCGATCTCAATGCCATCCCATACCCCGACTACGACAACGACCGTCATTGGACCATCTTCGACGGGAAGGTCGAGGAGGTCGAGCCTTTCCGCAAGGAGATGTTCTCGATCTTCGTTTTATCCAGCCGCGGATGCCCGTTCAAATGCGCCTTCTGCGCCACGCCTCACATTTTCGAGACCTACAAAAAAGAAGTGGGAGCCGCCAATTTCGTACGGCAGCGGACGGTGGCAAATGTCATTGGTGAACTGAAATATATCGAGGAGAGCTTTCCGAATTTCCGCGAGACAAAGGACGGCACCATCAATTTCGGCGACGATGTCTTTGTGATGCACACCGACTGGGTCAAAGAATTCACCGAGGAATATCAGAAGCGCTTCGACCGTCCCTACTGGTGTTATTTTCACCCTAATACCGTCAAACAGGAAATTATCGATCTCCTCTCCGGTACCGGCCTAAAATTTGTCGACATGGGCGTCCAGTCCGGTAGCGAGAGAATACGTTCGGAGTGCTTCAACCGCACCGACACCGATGCGAAAATCAAAAAAGCGGTCGAAATATTACACGGGGCGAAGGTCGGCATCGTGATGGACGTCATCACCGACAACCCGTTCGACACCGAAGAGGACAAACGTAACGGGCTCGAATTCTTTTTGTCCTTGAAACGACCGTTCCAGCTCAACTATTTGAGCATGATTATGTTCCCGAAGGTGGCGTTCACGCAACGCGCGCTCGAAGCCGGGTTGATCTCCGAAAAGGACATCGAGCAGAACCGCATGAAAATTTTCGAGCAGTGGGAATTCAAATACGATTGGAAGGGACGGAGTCCGGATGAGCTTTTCTGGTGCGCTCTCTATACCATGACCGGAAAGACATTCATTCCGAGATGGTACTTGAGGATGCTCGCGAACATCCCATCCCTCAGGAAAAATCCCACTTTTGTCGTCTGGTCGGCACGCCGCGCGAGCAATATGGTTTGGTTTAATCGCAGAATGAGGATTTTCTTCGGCAGGCTATTCCGTGGACAGATCCGTATGAGCGACATCGCTTACAGCATCAACAAATACAGGCGTCTCGGACTTCCGCAGGAATGATCCGAGCCTATTTAAGATTAGTAAAATTGGGAGACGGCAGTACAAGGGCAATAACGGTTTGCGGGAGAAGATAGATCTGACGGGACTCCCAACAAGGACGTCCTGATCCGATTTGTTCAGATCCGGAACCTGTTTTATGAGGCGCAACGATATGGCTGAAAAAAGCCTGGACATCAAGGACGTAAAAAAGTCCCTCGGAAAACCTCAGGCTGGTCCTGTCCCCGAGGGGCATTACTATCACAGAAACTACGGTCCCCTTCCAAACGAGCTTCGATACATCGAGTACAAGGACGAAGACGTACCCGGATACACCGACGAGACATCGTGGAAACCGATCAAGAACACTCGCGCAGTGCTCATCAGCATGTCGAACGTATACAACCTCGGCGTCCGATGGATTCAGTCGGTCGCGATGCACGCCGGGTTCGACTGCCACACGATTTTCTTCGGACGGCTCCTCGCCAACGACTGGACTCCCCCGACAAAAAAGGACTGGGAAAATTTTGAGATCGCCCTTAAGGAAATCAACCCGCAGGTAATCGGGCTTTCCATAGCCTGTACGAGCTACTGGAAACAGGCTCTTGAGATTCAGAAATTCCTGAAAAGGGTATTTCCGGACGCTGTTGTAATCTGGGGATCGATCCATGTCGATGTCGCTCCGGAACAGTGCTTCGAGCACAACGACTTAATCTGCCTCGGCGAGGGCGAGCTCCCGTTTCTCGAACTCCTCCAGCGCATCGAGGAAGGCAAGCCGTACAACGACATCCCCAACCTCTGGGTCCGCGACAAGGACGGCACCGAGTATAAAAATCCGATGCGTCCGGTCATTCGCGACCTCGACAGCATCCCCGCTCCAATCTGGGACGATCGCAACAAATGGTACATCCGGTGGGAAACACTCGGCAGAAACGAGGACCCCGCGTTCAAGGAATATTATATTTTCGTCATGACAAACCGCGGATGCCCCTACCACTGCAACTACTGCGTGAACTCGGTCTTCAACCAGACCAGCTTCCGCGCGTCCGGGCATAACCGTCTGAGGCAAAGGTCGGTCGGGCACGTGATCGAAGAAATGCAGCGCATGAAAGGGCGGTACTGGAACTTCGACAACCTCCAGATCAGCTTCTTCGACGATATCTTCACCTTGAATCCCGAGTGGGTGCTCGAGTTCGCCAGGGAATATAAGAAAAATTTCAAAAATCCGTTCTGGTGTTACTTCCACCCGAAAAACGTCAACGAGGAAATGATGGACTCCCTCAAGGACATCGGCATCAGCCATGTCGACATGGGCGTTCAGACCGGAAGCGAGCGAATTCGTCTCGAACTTATGAAACGCCCCGAGTCGAACGAATCGATCTTGAAAGCCTGCAAAATAATGAAAGACCGGAACATTTCATATGTTGTCGATGTCATCACCGACAACGCGTTCGAGACCGAGCAGGACATGATCGACTCGCTCGAATTTTTCATGGAGATGCCCGGACCGTACACATTCAATTTCTACTCTCTGATCTGGTTTCCCGGCGTTCCTCTGACGCAATTCGCTCTCGATGCGGGTTACATCACCCGTATGCAGGTCGAGGATGAGGCGTCGAAGACACTCGACCAGTTCGTCGCGACTTTCGGCTACACCGACCGCAAGCCCCGCGACAAGTTCTACATCCCGCTCTACCACATGGCGTCGAGGCGGATCTATTCCAAAAATTTCATCCGCTGGCTCGCGAAACAACGTCACCTGGAAAACAGTCCCTGGATCCTCTACAAGCTTGTCGATCTCCAGAATGTCCTGGACATTGGCAGGAAGACACTAAAGATCCCGCAGAAAATTCGCGAGGGCTGGGGCTTCAAGCGCTTCTGGGCACGTATCAAGCTGTATCTGCTATGGGAGAGGCCGTATAATAAATAAGAACTAAGACCCATTCCACTTGACAGGTGATTATTGAGCATCGGCAAGGGTGCCGATGATGCTGAAATACCTCGGCCAGGGGTGGCCGAGGCACCTAAAGGTTGACATTTGAAAAAAAGGTATTCAATTGGACTTTTGATAAGCTGTAACGCTGATTTCCAATCGGCTGTAACGCTGATTTCCAATCGGCTGTAACGCTGATTTCCAATCGGCTGTAACGCTGATTTCCAATCGGCTGTAACGCTGATTTTCAATCGGCTGTAACGCTGATTTTCAATCGGCTGTAACGCTGATTTCCAATCGGCTGTAACGCTGATTTCCAATCGGCTGTAACGCTGATTTTCAATCGGCTGTAACGCTGACGTCCCCGTCGGCTGTAACGCTGACGTCCCCGTCGGCAAAAAAATTCCCCATCTTTCGACAGGGACCAATTTCCTCAATCAATTCCCAACCCATTACCCCTCAATCTTCTTAACCCTCACCGCGGTTCCGTACACCGTTGCCTGATATTTGAGCGCGTTATCGTACTCGAATGAACTCGGCGACAGCATTACGCCGATAATCGCTTCCGCCCCGACCTCCTCCGCGTGCTTAACCATGTCCATGTACGCCGCCCTCTCGATATCAAGAACCTCATCGCACATCGACCTTAACCGGGCGGGATCCGTAAATGAGCTCAGAATTGTCGGAAATCCCTTCATCGAGAATCCTCGCACGATATCAAGGACTTCCAGGATCTCATACCCCGGAAGGTAATCCGTAGTTGTCGAAAGCATATTTTTCCTCCAAGTCTTCTGAAAGTGAGCAGGGGGTAGTTTAACGTTTTGGCTGATGGAATACAACCGGAATTTGTGCCCGCCTGGATTTAATGGAATAATGTGCCTTTATTAATTTTTGATAAACACGACAGAATCCGGAGGGCTCGACAGGATGGGGAAATACGATATCCCGAAACGCGACAAGCAATTGATCGGCGCTCCGCCGGGAACGCTGGCAGCGAAGTCGGACGCCAGCGAGACCGTTCTCAGCCTTATCTCATTCGACGAAAAGGATCTTATAGAGCAAACCTCATGCGATCCCGCCCTGATTAAACAGGAACTCGACAGCGGCAGGAGAGTCTGGGTTAATGTGGACGGTTTAAAAAATGTCGAACTCATCGAGAAGGTGGGAGAGATCCTTGGCATCCACAAGCTTGCCCTCGAAGACGTGGTGAAAGCCGCGCAGCGCCCGAAGGTCGAGGACTATAAAGATAATCTGTTTATCGTCGTGAAAATGATCTCGTTCAATACCGATATCCAAATGGAGCAGGTCGGCATTTTCCTCGGGAAAAATTACATCGCGACCTTCCACGAACATCCCTGCGGTTGTCTCGACCCGGTCCGCGAACGGCTGCGGACGGCTTCAGGCAGGATCCGCATGAACGATATCAGCTACCTCGCGTACGCGATTATCGACTATATCATCGATGCCTATTATCCGGCCCTTGAAATTTTCGGCGAAAGCCTTGAGGATCTGGAAGACATAATCATCGAACGACCGAATAGCTCTCATGTAACTGAAATTCACAACTATAAAAGAAAGCTCCTAAGCCTCAGACGCGCTATCTGGCCGCTCAGGGAGGCAATCAATTCCCTGATACGCGACCCCAGCGATTTCGTGTCCGACTATACCAATATCTACTTCCGCGACTGTTACGACCACCTGATTCAGATTATCGACATCGTCGAGAACTTCCGCGAGGTCACGTCCGACCTCATGAGCATATACCTCTCCAGCCTGAGCAATAAAATGAACGAGATCATGAAGGTCCTGACAATTATCGCGACCATCTTCATGCCCCTATCATTCCTCGCAAGCCTTTGGGGAATGAATTACGATATGGCGGATTCCCCTTTGAACATGCCTGAGTTGCACTGGTATTTCGGTTACCCGTTCGCGCTCACAATCATGATTTCTGTCGCGCTTACGATGGTGGCTTATTTCCGGAGACGGGGTTGGATAGGGAATTAATTATCTATAGTATCCGCTCCATAACTGTCGCGGTTCTGTTGTTAGTGGAGTATCCTCTCAAACAGAACCGCGACAGTTATGGAGCGGATTCCTATGGTTCACTCACCTGGAGGATCGAATGAACAAGCTGAATTTCGTACTCATAGGATTGACGCTAATAGCGCTGCTCGTAAACGTAGCGCCAAACGCAAAAATATACGCCGACGATTATTCCCGGGTGCTTGGGACCATACCCCGGGAATATCGCGACGGTGTCGAAAAGGTCCTCAATCTCGCATCCTCTGAATGGAACGACGGCGGGTTAATCGACGCCCTTCAGTATTATCCCGAAGGCTCCGCAAAACACAGGGCGGCCTGTTTTTTGATCGCGAATATGGATAAACATGTCTATGTCGATTACGTAAATCCCGACGACCCTTTGAATCCGTTCTCCCCTGAGGACACCGATATCGATTGGCTCAGAGAATATATCTACGATTATTCGGTGATGTCCTCGGACCTGCTGATTGAGAACATCGAGTGGGCTTTCAAGGTCCGGGACGAGTTCCCGTGGTGCAGGAATCTACCCGAGGATGTCTTTTTCGAATATGTCCTCCCCTACCGTTCGACCGAGGAACCGGTCCACTCATGGCGTCCCTTGATGTATGAGACCTATAAACCTCTGGCTGAAGGGTTTACAAACGCGCTGGAGGTCGCCGAGGCCGTCAACAAATACAACACATCGATTTTCCATTTCAGCGACACGTACTATCGCCATCCCGAAGACCGCGACATCCCCACCTTGCTCTCATGCGGAATGGGACGCTGCGAGGATATGTCCAATCTTTCGAATTACAGCCTGTGGTCGATCGGCGTCCCGACAACCAGCGATTTCACCCCGTACTGGCCGAAGGGCGACAATAATCACGCCTGGAACGCGGTCTACTATAACGGACAGTGGCACACATTCATGGGCTGCGAGGCCGCGACAGCTCCGGTCTATAACGGGATCAAGTCGAGCACATTCGCGAAGGTGTATCGCAAATCATTTTCAGCCGACCCGATCATGCCGCCGTCGCCGGACGGCACCGAACCCCCAAGACTTATGCGTACACCCGCGGTCGATGTAACGAGCGAATATACGACCGTGAGCGATTTCGAACTGGATGTCGTCAGCCCAACACCGGCAATTTATTTATGCGTGCATAACTTCGCGGCGTGGCAGGGAGTCGGCGGAGCATGGGCGAATGATGGCCGTGTTAGGTTCACCGATGTCGGAAATGATGAAATCCTTTACTCCGCGACTCAGTATGTCGAGGACGAGACAGGTTGGGGCGACCATTATCCCGTCGCGCCGCCGTTTGTTCTGCACCGCGACGGTTCTATCGAATTTATCAACCCCTGCCCTGTTACAGAATCGGTCGGAGACATCACGGTCACCGGCTGGATTCCGGGCGGCACACTTGATGAGGGGATTGAAGTTACATTATACAGGTATGTAGGATGTCAGGGGGAGGATCAGGAGGAGGACGCAATCAGCCCGATGGAGTGGAAACCCGTCGGTACCGCTACTACGGTCTCAGATGGCGTAACCGTTTCGGCGACTTTCCCAACCACCGCCCTGGAGGAAGCGTTATATCTGCTCTCTGACAATCCCGAAGAATTGCGCGACAACAGCCGTCCGTTTATCTGGAAGGAGTCGGGGATTACTTATTATTAATCTTGGTTGATCTTGATTGAATTTGATTGAACTGAAATTTTTCAATCTGTATTCAACAACCTGTCGTGACTTCGCTTGATGATCAACCAGCCGATAGCCGGGGGTATCATCGAGCTCATCAGTATGATTCCCCAGTAGCCATAGCTGAGATCGATGAAATACGGATCCCAGTTGTTATCGATGATGTCGAGTGACAGAAAAATGGCGACGACTATGAATAGCATGCACGCCATCAGCGCAAAAACATTAGCTTTCCTCAATCCAACATAAAAAAGCACTGATGTGCAGAAAAGCCAAATGCCGAAGTACCCCCAAATGGTCAGCATCAACGCTCCAATTGTATTTATTTGACCGATCTGACTCATTCTCAACCCTGAATACAATAGGACTCCGGTAAATTCGAGCTTCGGATCGCAAATATAGCCGATTGCAAATAACGGACCTGTCCACAATAAAATATAAATGATAAGCACTTTGAACTTACTCCAGATGAACCGTGGCAAAGAGGATGCTAACGTTCTCTCGGTTTCTATTGTCCGATCGGACACCGGCTTCGAAACCAGATTGTAGATCACCCATGGAACTAGCAGGAACGAAAGCCAGCCTCCTACCACTGTTGCAGTCCACCCGATACGGTAATAATAATATTCAGGAATCAGTACGAAAATCCTGATCCCGATTAGTAAAACAACCAATATCCTGGCGATCCAGTGCCATATCCTGACACCCCGGCCGAAGAGACTGCCCAGGTTGCGTTTTTCCAAGGGTGTCAGGTATTTATTCTGCATTATCACGGTCTCTGTAACCCGATGTACCTACTATCCTGTAATTACCGGGCAGTTCACGACCATTTCGTTTGCCGGTTTTGAACTCGTTGAAATTGATAAGCCTGTCTCCTCTTGAGATGATGTAATCGTCAACAATAAACCTGCTAAACCAGAGGCGCGGAATCTCGAATCCATCAATGAGGTTTAATACCGGAGGAGAGCCACTAAGCCTGTAATGATTCACAAATGTCTTGCCTGAAACACCTGAACCCGGTTCATACGGACTGGTTCCCCCGCAGATGATCAACAACTCGGGCTCTTCGGTCTCAGCGGTATTTAACAACATGAATGCTGGTACATCATATAATCGGCCATTTTCGAAGGTAGTGCTCAACGCAGGGAGTTCAGCTATCACGATCGGACCCTCACCTGTTCCCATGTCACAATAGAGAAGATCAACCTTTTCGGGTGATTTGCCATCCAATTGGAATCGAAGGCATACAATTTCTTCACCCGACGGCAGGAATGTCGGGCAGATCCACATGTCTGTATCGTTCTGGCTTATGCTAAACGCCCATTCACGAATTTTGTCTTTAGGTTTCTGAAGCTCGATCCCGATTTCCGGACACATCCGGCAACGGTGCACGACCAGGTACTCTTGTCCGTCCGGTGAAATATCGCACAGAAGGTGCCTGTAGTCCGGGACATTGACAAAAGCGTCCCAGTTCATCTTATTCCAAGCCTCTGAACTAACACGTTCAATATATTCCCCGGATGTTGAATCGACCCACCTAATATTGAGACGTGCCAAAATGGTCATATATAGGCAGGCTGAACCGTCCGCTGATAAGAGTACTCCATTGTTTACCACCCTGCGTAATGAGCTTGTGTCCATGCCCACTTTGCCGTAAAGATCTCCGCTGACCATGTCCTGAAAATTAACCACAATCTCGCCATCTGAAAAACCTATCCACGCTGCGGACTTTCCATCATCGGAGAAATCCACATCATTCATTGTGTTTATAGCATGTTCAAACTTAAAGAGTGGGTTGCCATAAAAGTCGGTTACGATGCTTCCATTGTATGCTACGCTCTCAGGAACGCTTCTCCTCGTAATGCCCATCTTCTCCAATAGCCCGGTTAGCCTTCCAGTTTCCTTCAGTGAACTGTAATAATCCGATATAACCACAGGATGCACAGAGGGATTGAGATGCCAGGACAGAGATCCATGAACCACCAGGTATGGTGGTGAAACCATGCCAAGCTTGAGACGTAATGCCTGTATCACCGGAATCCTGTTCGGATTTAAAACCAATCCAACAATAAAGGTCGCTAAGAGAATAACAACGGATTGCGTGATCCAAGATTTGAGCACCGACCTCATTCTGCCCTCCAAAATCCGGCTCTTCGGCTACTTAAACCCTTTCTCTATCTCATCGAAGTTACCCCAGATGCGGTTGATTTCAAGATGTTTGCGCTGGTCAATAAGTATATTGATGTGACGTTTCTCTTCCTTCATCAGCGTCTCGAAAAGATCTCTCCCCGGACCCTCCGGGAAATGAGACATTTTTCTCTGGTAATAATCGTAGCCGCGCTCCTCATTCGCGACCGCGACCATGATAATATCTCCCTCCAACATCTCCGGCCCGATTTCCTGACTTCCGCTCGTTTCGCTTAGGTCTGAATCGAATTGGGTTGGGGGAAACTTGCTTATCGGGATTCCGGATTCCTCAATCAGACGGCGACGGCGGTCTTCCAGTCTTTTCACATGCCCTTTTTCAAAATCGGACAACCATAAAAGAATCTTTTTACCGGCCTCGGACGGCACATAGTCGGCGGCGCGTCTGTAAAACTTGACCGCGTTGCGCTCCATCACGATGGCCTTATCGATAATGCCGACTAATTTAATGATATCGTCCATGCTTTACATCCGCTCCCTACTTTTTCATCCTTCCGTGTTCATCGACATCTTCCGCGAACTTCTCGATCTCGTCCATCGTGAGCCAGATCCTGTTTTCCTTCAGCGCCTTAAGCTGCTCGGTCAGGATTTGTATGTGACGCTCCTCCTCGCCGGCGAGAGTTTGGAGCATCCGCAGGAGAACCTCATCTTCTGTAAATGTAATTTTCTTCTGATAAAACGAGTACCCGCGTTTCTCGTTCCCTATGGCCATTTTCAGAATATCGCTGTCGGTTGGGTTTTCCGGGAATGCGTCCTTCCACGACGCCTCGCTGACATCGAATTCCCCGAGCGGAGGCACTTCGACCCCTTTCAGCGCCTTATGTTTCATTATTTGCTTCGCCTTTGCTTCCAGGCGCTTTTTGTGGCCGATCTCGAAATTAGCAAGCCAATCGTACAGCTTCTTTCCGTCCGGCGACTTTGTCTTTCTTGCCGCAAGAGCGTAAAAATCCCTCGCGTTGCGCTCCATCGCGATGCCTTTATCCAAAAGCCTCAGCACCTTGAGGAGAGACTCTTTCAGTTCTTCACGTTCCATATTTGTCCTCTGGGGGTGTGGACACCTGTACCCCCTGTTGCAGTTCAATATATCACAAAAGCCAACTTATTCCCGTAAATTTTAATCGGAATTTCACACTTTGAGGGACAAAATTTATTCATAAAGATCGACATGAACCAGACGATGATCGCTCGCCGCTTCCGCAGGCTCCTCATTAAATATTGTATATGACCCGACCACATACCGAGCATCGGCGTCCGGTGATAAAAGTATGTAATCGAGAGTTTTCCCGGAGGCATGTGTCTCCCTGGACGGGACATCCCGGCCCGGATCCGAAAATGGAACGTCCGTAAGGGCATCGAGCTCCTCCGTCCACGGCTCCGCGTTCAGATCGCCCGCCAGAATTGTCAGTCCCCTCCCGAATGGGTCGACATAATTTTCCTCACGGATAATTCTAGTGATCTCCTCGACCTGCGCCTGCCTTCGTATCGAATTATGCCCTCCGCCGCCTGCCTTCAGGTGCGTCGTCAGAAGTGTCCATTCCCGCCCACTGTCGTCGTAAAACTGAACCGCGATTAGGTCCCTTGAAAACCTGATCGTTGAGCCGGTAAATCCCTCTTCAAACTCACGATCCCGAAATGACCTGACATTGATCAGGTCGAAATTGGACAGGATTCCCACGTCTATTCCCCTCGGATCGTTACCCTCCAGCAATGTCACGCTCGAATAATATTCCCCTAAGTAATTACGGTTAAATATGGTGAGTTCATCGAGGTTTTCGACCTCCTGGACCGCCAGAATGTCGCATCCTGAGGTTAAAATTACATCCGCAAGCGCTTTCAGACGGTCCGGATCGGTAGCAGGATCGTCGGATTTACCCGGGTCGTCGACATCGTCGAACATGTCCCTGACATTGTATGTGCCTACCCTGAAATAGGCCTTCGCGCTTTGGGAATTGTCGGGACCGGGCGAAATAGCGCAGCCTGCGGCGATAATCATTAGAAATACAAGGACAAATATAAATTTGGTTTTTTTCCACATTTTGGCTTCCCTTCTAACACAACCTGCTATAATATGAACGCTTCAGACAAGGAAAAGCTGACACGGTCGATTAATATTTTGTGATTTTTCGCTTTTCAAAAGCGGTACCTTTACAAATGAATGACACGCCCCAACCAGGTAAAACTGATAGACCTGCCAATAATCCCTCAGAAAAAAGAGCAAAGGTCCGCGTCTTAAAGCCCGGCAATAAGAAGGTTTTCCCTCGCGAGGCCGGATCATCCAACGGCACCAGCGTTGTCTCGAATAATTCGGACTCCCTCGCGTTCACCATGCTCAGCCTTCCGATCGGACCTGTTATCCAGATTCATTCCCCGAGAATGCGCAACTCGGTCGACACCTTCCTTAAAAACACGTCTCATGCCCACACGGTCATCAGGTCTATACTGCAGGGGCCCGATGGCGGGTTCCAGGGCGACATGGACGCCATTATCCTCGGACTTGTCGAGAAGGACATCTGTTCCGCTGTCCTGGCTATCAGGCATGGGCGGCGGTGGTTCGTTCATTCGAGGAACAACCAGGCCCTTGAACAATTGATCACGTCCGTTCCAAGAGGTTACAGGCCCTCCGGTCTGGAAGGGCATTCGGATGTCGTTCAGGAAGCCCTGCATTTCAAGCCGGTATCGAAAAACAAGCCGAAGCAGACCCGGGAGTACGTGCATTACTCCATGGCTCCGAGAATAATTCCCATGGGCGCCGGAGGCCACAACAGGCTCGCGCAAACCAGCGACATCACGCGTCTCGAAGAATACGCCGAGAATCTGAATAACGAAGTTGGCGTGACTCTCCTCGACAAATGGGACAGTATGATCGCCGAAAATCGCATCATGTTGGGCGTTGTGGAGGGCACTGTCGCGTCCGTGGCGATCCGCGCAGCCGAAACCATCGATCAGATTCTTATCGACGGCATCTATACCTTCAAACCGTTCAGGCGCCGTGGCATGGCATCGCGTTTGATCGCCACAATGGCCCGTCAGGCGGCAGGGCGAGGGCAGTCAAGCGGTGTAATCGTCAGAGCGAACAACGCCCAGATGATCAAGCTTCTCGAAAAACTCGAATTTCAGCGAGACACAGATTATACCATCGTTACTTTTTAATTTTTAACCTTGAGGGAATAAGGTGTCCCACGAAACCGTATACCGGTATAAAGCCGGGAGCAGGTCGACAAGCCGTCTCTCGTAACCCTCGCACTTCCAGTCACCCTCGTTCAGCGCCCATCCCGGACCCCACGGGTCAACCGCGAGATATATGTGGTAGTTCATAATGCCCGGATAGTATGGATCCTCTCCCGCCGGAACCAGGCATACACTTTCAAATGACGGTTTCACCAATTTGGGCAGGTGATCTAGCGCATCGCAGCCGTCGGACTCGACCGGCGCAGGTCCCGGAGCGTCCAGATAAATCCACCTGCCTCCTTGAAAACCGCCTGCATCGTCAAATTCAGCCGTAAAAAGACGCTGCCAGTCGCGGTCGATACCCACAATATGGTTTGAATCCAGCGCGTCCAGACCGCAGATTGTCTCGATCGTGTAACCGTAGGTCCCTACCCATTCCAATGTATCATGTACTGCCAGAAGCTCGCACGATTCCATGTCGGACGGATTTGCGGGATTGATCTTCCAGATTGCGATCACCGTGGATTTTTCATCGAGCAGGCGGTCTGTGAAGCTGTACGGCGACTCGAATCCGAGAAACAGCCGATCCTCGGAACATGCCATCCCCTCGATTCCCATATTGTCCCGGATTAGCTGCCCGAAAACATCATCCCATCCGGGCAGATGCAGCAATATGGGTGATGAGATAAATTCCGGGCGATTTTTCAGATCCCCTGCCCTTGTTACGATCCCTTCACTGTCCGTTCCGCCCGACCTGTAGTTGATTTTTCCAAGATAAATACCGATCTCATCCACGGATCCCTCGTGCGAGAGAAAGATGGAGTCGCTCCACGAGTGATACGCGATCGACTCGAAATCGTAACCACATTTCGGGTCAATATTCATTTGCGAAATTTCCGGCGGGGGAAGTGTCAGGCTGTTATTTTTAAACTGCAGGTCTATGCACCCATCTTCACCAGAAACTGCCAGGAGATTAACTTTCCCGTTTGAGGCATCGTCTATAGAGACAAGCCAGTCGACCTGAGTGCCATCAATATTCTGCGTACCAATCAGATCGAGCCCGCTTGTCTGGTCCGTGGTCAACGGCAAGTAATTCTCGACATCAGGCGTCAACCAGACCGGAAATCCCTCATCCGGCGACAATCCAAGATACGGTGTATGTGCCGGTTGAGCCGCAGACGACGTATAACCCATTGCAGGTATTAAAATCGCCACCAAAATAAAAATAATGGCAGACGAAAATTTCACTTTAGACATTAAATTCCCCATATCGCTCCTATTATAGACCAACCCTGTGGCGTCTCCAAGCGGTTCTCCATCTCGATAATCCAATGCACACTCTCTCCTTTGACTCAATCCATCAAGGGCGGTAGACTTGATTAATCTTATCGTTAGAGGAAAACCATGAAAATTCCCGCAGCTAACCCTATTTTTTTCATCATTGCCTTCGCTTTGGTTTCACTTCTTGTGTCCTGCAACCCGCCAAACAACCAGGCCAACCCGACCCAGTCGCCGGGCAATACTGTTCCCGCAACTTCCGAGACGCAACCCACTAGTCCCGACGAGCCTGCTAATACAGCAACACCAGAAGGACAACAAGTACCTCTCAATATCACTATCGATGAGGAAATCGACAATTCAGGGCAGCCTCCGCTGCACCTGTATTCGGTTAATATTGAAAACCTCCGGGCGGCTCCGGATGAGGAGGTCGGGGTCATTTTCGTGTATGAGATCACGCAGCCGACCGGAGAAGCCACCTACCTACTTAACGACCCCTCCGACCCGTCCAGCGGTGTCAAGTCCGACGAGAACGGTCCGATTATTTACAGAATCGTGGAGACTGTCGAGAAGCGCGTCGAGGACTGGGGCGACCCGTCGCAAACCCAGCGCGCATTCATGGTCGAGATGCCGCAGACCGCGTATAAAATCCGCTACTGGGTTGAGGTCGTTCAGCGCCGTACCAGTGACATCACCGAGAAAGAAATAATGGATATCCCATACATATCCGCGAACGACATGATCATGCAGGGCGGCCAATTGATGACAATACCTGAATGATTCTCTATGTGTCACAGCCAATGGTGTCATGGCCATCCTGGCCATGGAATTTCAGCGGCATCGACATCCCTGTCGATGCAAAAATCTATCTAACGCTGGAAGCGTTAGAAGCTGAAATACCATCGTCAGGATGACGATGACACTGCCAGCGACGCGTCGCAGTCGAGGTCATATGGATCAGGTCCGTATTTTTTATATCGGTAATATCCCGCAAGCGCGATCATCGACGCGTTATCAGTGCAGTGATGTCTTTCGGGGAAAATCATCTTGATGCCTTTCATGCCCGACCTTCTCTCAGCTTCATTACGCAAATATTCGCTTGACGCAACCCCGCCGGAGATTACTAACGTTGATAAATTTTCCCGCTCGCATGCCAGAAATGCCTTTCCCAGAAGCGAATCCACCATCGCTCGCATGACCTCCGCTCCGACAGCCTCCCTTGAATATTTTTTCGCCTCTTCCGACCTCATGAAGTAAAGAACCGATGTCTTCAGTCCCGAAAAGCTGAATTCGATTGTGTCCTTATTTAAAAGCGGACGTGGAAATTTCGGATGCGGCTCATTCGGATCGATATTCAGCGTCCATTCGTCGATTATATTTCCCGATGGAAATTCGAGATTGAGCAGGCGCCCGACCTTATCGAGAAGCTCCCCTGCGGCGTCATCGCGGGTTTCCCCAAGAAGCCGATATTCGTAAACCGATTCCGCCCTGTAAATTTCGGAATGCCCTCCAGACACAACCATCGCGACATGCGGGTATGGAAGCTCTCCATGTGATAATTTCGCGCTGCAAAGATGTCCGTCGATGTGATTTACGCCAACGTACGGCACGTTCCAACCCATTGATAGAGCCTTCGCGCATCCCAACCCGACCAGTAAACCCCCGATCAGACCCGGACCGCGTGTCGCCGCGATTAGATCGATCGTCTCAGGATCAGGAGCGACTCCCGCGTCCTCGTGCGCGCTTTCGATCATCGGTAGTAGCAGCTCAAGATGCTGCCGCGCCGCGATCTCCGGAACCACACCGCCGTACCGCGCATGCAGGTCCATCCGGCTCGATACTTTCTCGGAGAGAATAATATTATCGGCAGCATCGTAAATCGAAACCGACGTGTCGTCGCAGGATGTATCTATGCCAAGCACAAGCATTTACGTTTCGTACGGCGGGTTGCCTGTCCACATCACAAGAGCGTCCTCGCCGATCTCCTGGTAGTAATTCTCACGTCGCCCGACTTCCCTGAATCCGACTTTCCTGTACAGTTCAAGGGCCTCCTCGTTCGACTCCCTGACCTCGAGCGTGAACCTCCCTGCTCCCAACTCGGACCCCATCGCCATGACCTTCAAAAGAAACCACTCCCCAAGCCCTTTCCCGCGGTCCTTTTGGCGTATGCAGATTGTCGTGACATGCGCGATGTTCCCGACCAGCCAGATTCCGGCATATCCGATGATCGCACTTCTCTTCATTAGGGTCCAGTAATGCGCGAGTGTGTTCTGCGTAAGGTCGTATTCGAAAGCCTCCCTCGACCACGGTGTCGGAAAGCTTTCCTCCTCGAGCGCCACGATCTCATCGAGCTGGTCAAGACGCATCTGGACAATCTCGATACCCGTCACCGGCGGCTCTGACGGCGGTTCCGGCCAGTAATCGCGCGTTAAACGTTCCCTTCTCAACTTAATTTCTCCCTCTCGATCCGTTCCGGCTGGCTTGGACGAATGTACATCGGCGTGATTGCCAGCGGATCGTCAGTTTGTCCGGTACTATATTTATCTTCCCCCAGTTTAAAAAGTCCCGATGCCCGTGGAGTCGTAAACTGGACATCAGGACACTCGCATATCCATTTCATTTTAATGATTTCAACCAGTTCCCTGCACGCTTCACCGGAGACAATAAGTTTCCTCAATGGAATCAGCGATTCAAGCTCGGACAAAACCAGCCTTACATCTATTATTCCCCCCTCGGGCACCCAGCAGTCGTTGTCCTGTCTGTAAATTCGAATATATGCTTCGCCGCGTGTCGATGGTACCGCGACAACAAGATTAACATCCGTGTCATCGGGCAGCGGTGTTCCGGCGGCGACAGCATCGAGGCTGCACACCCCGGCAATCGGTATCGACCTCGACCACGCCAATGTCTTCGCGGCCATTACGCCAATTTTCACGCCGGTGAACGATCCCGGACCAAGTCCAACAGTGATCGCGGTGATTCCGTCCAGAATATCGGGCGCCAGCAGATTCGCAAGCTCCGAAAAAATGACCTTCTGCGTCGATTTCGGCTCGAACTGCCGCTCGATCAACTCACCATCCGATTTCAGCGCGATGAGGCTTTTGGATGTTGTCGTATCTATCGCAAGGTGCATTTTATTTCAGGACATCCCCGGTGTAAAAAATTTTACGCTCCGACTCCGTCTCTCCGTAATCCATCTCGATTATAGCGCATGCGAACCGGTCGAGCTCATTCCATCGGTCCGCCCATTCAACCACTACAACCGCATCATCTTCAATCGATTCCGGAATCCCAAGCTCCTTAAAACCGCCATCAAGGCGGTAGAGGTCCCAGTGACGAAAAATCAGCCTTCCAACATATTCCCTCATCAGGTTGAAGCTGGGACTTCGGACAGTCCCCTTCACGCCGAGTCCGCGCGCGATTCCCCTAGCCATTACGCTCTTCCCGGCTCCCAACGGACCCTTGAGCAGGATCAATTCACCGCCCAGACATGCTTCGCCAATCTTCGTTCCGAAACCAAGTGTCTCCTCTTCCGAAACCGAAACTATCCTTATTTCATCTTTCATCGGTCACTTATCGCTCTTCCTGAAATGGTCCCAGCCCATGTCTTTGGGATTGACAACCGACCCATCGACACGAGCGAGATTTATCCCGAACGGTTCATCAATTATTTCACCGATTATAGTCACAGCCGGCTCGATTCCTTCATCCGCCATGTACTTCAACAAATACTCGACCGACGCCCGGGTACCGGTCACAAGGAGCTCGAAATCTTCACCGCTCATGACAAATTCAAGCGGGTCGCGTCCGAGCGCCTCTGATACTGTTGAAACCTCTTTTGAAATCGGCAGGTCATGCTCGAAAATCCGCGCCCCGACCACACTTGCCGCGCAAATTCTTCCGAGGTCGATTCCGAGACCGTCCGAAATATCCATCATCGCGTGAATGCCGTCATTGTTCGCGAAAAGTTGTCCATGATGTACCCTCGCATGCGGACGTTTATGCCGGTTGATCAAAACATCGCGAATCCCCGCATCCAGCTTATAATCAGGGTTTCTCAGAAGTTCGAGTCCGAGTCCGCTGTCCCCGAGCGTACCTGTCACCGCGATCACATCGCCAAGCTCCGCGCCCGACCGTTTCAAAACCTCACCGGTTGTCTCACCGATCACGGTCATCGATACCGAAATTTTGTCGGTGGATTTTGTAAGGTCTCCGCCGATAATGTACGCGCCGAATTCGTCCATCGCATCCTTCAAACCGAGGGCGAATTCCATGATCTCGTCGCGAGTCACACCGGACGGTACCGCCAGTGTGACAACTCCCCACCTCGGGAGAGCGCCCATCGCTGCAATATCGCTCAAATTCGCCTGCGCGGTCCGCCAACCGATGTCGTAATGCGAATGCAGCCCCTTTATAAAATGGACATCCTCGACAAGCATGTCCGCGGTGATAACAAATTTCGTCTCCGGATCGACTCCCGGTTCGAAAACGGCGGCATCGTCACCGATGCCCAGCAAAAGGTCTGTCGGACGGATTTTCGGTTCGAACAACGCTCGAAACAACTCGACAAGTTCGGCCTCGGAAGCCGGGAATTTATTTTTCTCGTTCATTTCAATCATTAATCACGGTAGCAGCTAGCCCTGAGTCCTCGAAGGGTAGCTGCTATCCGTGATTTTGTTTTTATATTTTATCGCGGATAGCAGCTACCCTCCGCTGACGCTCCGGGCTAGCTGCTACCGCTATAGACTATCGCACAATTCGCATTTTTTCATGCCGTGATGTTTTTTCAGCATGTCGAGCGACATCGACGAATGCGTACCATGCCACATGTCATACGTCTCCCATCTCGGTTCAGGGATGTCACCGGTCAATATTCTTAAGACAAGCGTTGACGATCTCGCTCCGGCGACCGCGGGGGCTGCTGCAATAATCCCTACTTCACCCGCCGTCGGCAAAGCGGACGGGTCCGGCGGGACCGGCAGCACACACCTAAGGCAGCCGTGTCTTCCAAGGACCGGAAAAATCGATGCCCGTGTCCCGACCGCCCCGGCATAAACATACGGCACCCCGTTTCTGACACACCAGTCGTTTACGATATATCTCGTTTTGATATTATCGGTCCCGTCCGCGACAATGTCCGCTCCCTTCAAAAGCTCCCCGACATTCTCTTCCGTCAGCCTTGCATACTTCGGAAAAATCCGACACGTCGGCATTATCTCATTGAGCCTCCGACGGAATGTCTCCGGTTTTTCCGTCGATTTCTCTGCGTCGCCCCATGTATAAAGCGTCTGTCTCTGCAGATTCGAGAACTCGACAATATCGCTGTCTATAAGAGTCAATGTCCCGATCCCGGCTCGCACGAGAATTTCAGCGGTGCGTCCCCCCACCGCGCCGACTCCCACAATCGCGACATGCGACCTCAGCAGCATCGCCTGCTTTTCGCGACCCAGTTCCGGGAGGAGATAATGCCTTGAAAATATTTCATCGAGGATTTTATCGCTCATTTTTCTATCAACACTCCCAGTTCCCACTTCCCACTCCCTCTATCAACGTCCCTCAAACCTCTATATATCTATAAATCCAGTTTACGGGAAATTTCAAGAAGCTCATCGACTTTGCCGCGCGATGATCGCAGGCGGTCGAGTTCCTTATCAAGGCCTTTCCGCCTTACACCCTTTTTGGCTCCATATCTTCGCCACAAGGCATCAGCGGCCGCCGGAACAGCATTGGCTCCGAGCCAAAGCCCGGCAAGGGCATTGACAAACGCGCGCTGGCTCACCCCAATGGCGCCTTTCGCCTTACGTACGGGCCCGAACCTTGCGCCAGCGGTCGCTATGGCCAGAATCCCGACCGCGCACAGATATAAAATCCCTCGTCCAACCGGGGTTCCTGCCGCGTCCACAAGCGAAACGGCCTGCGTAAATCCCAGATGATACTCGTCGAACAGTATCGACGAAAAATCCCCGCCCCTCGCGCCAGCGGCAATGCTCGACGCAAGGATCGCGTTGTCGGCATCCTGAATCAGCATATTGCTGAACAGGAATGGATCGGAAATAAACCAGATTCGCCCGCCTCCGTACTTTGCCATGACCGCCACAGCGCCGTAGCCGTCCTTCAGCCTAATTTTTAATTCGCTCGACTCGTCCCCCCTGACCGTAAACCTGTAAACCATGGGACCGGCGATTCCCTGCCTCTTGTACGTATCGACTTCGTCAATGTGCCCAAGCTCCCAGTCGCTGTCGCTCCAGACGGGCATCCTGTATGAAATTGTGTTATATCCCGACGTGCCGCCCAGGTTCGTGACATCCATGGTTTCGCTCTCAATATAAAATTCATTGAGAAAATGGTCGATTAAAATATCGTCCTCCTGGATTCCGTACATCCCACCGCTGGATGCCGCTATCCGCAACGGATTGCTAACCAGGACCAGCGTGCCTCCGTCCTTTACCCAGGCGTCAACCCAGTCAACTTCGTCCTGCCCCATCGGAACCATGGCGCTGTTATGCCAGATAATATCCACGCCCTTTCCCGGCATATCGTTTTTCAAAATAGGTTTACGGTGCTGCACACAGGTGAGTCCGATATCCGAGAACAATAGATACATCAGCTCGCATCCGCCTGGATCCGCTGAATATGTGCTCCCGATCGGGTACCCCTCATAACTATTCTTCGCAGGTCGCGAAACGAGCAAACTGACAGCCATGAGTACAGCGATCACGAAAATTACCGCCGCGACGGTTTTTATCGTCGTCCAGGTTTTATTGTTCTCGGTCCTGCGCATCTCAATACCACGGCAAATATGTCGATAGAATCGTCCCCTCGTCAAGACGGGTCAACAGCAGGAATCCCTGGTCCCAGTCGTCCCGACCCGCCACTGCCTGAACTTCTCCGCTGCCGACAAAATCATCATAAAAGAATTTACCGGCCAGTTCTTCCGGTTTTAGAGCTATTGCGAAAGGCGCGCTTGTCTCGACCCCGTCCAAACTTACGCTCCGTACTCCTATTCCAAGGTTCGATCCCTCTGTGTCATATTGAAAACAAACCAGCAGGAGTACAAATTCGAGACCGGTCGATGGTATCACATAATGCGCAAGCGCCAGTGGAATGATCTCGCCGTAGCCCGGCCGGTGTGGTACATCGAACATGTACACCGACATCAGCCGACCGTTTGTAATGTGCATCCCGACAGCGTCATCGGTTGAAATTCCCGGAACGGTCACATCCTTTCCCGCGAATTCGAGGGGCACTGTGTCCGGAATATTGTGATTTTTTATAAGAATGGAGTGACTTTCGGCGACCGCTCCCGCATCCGATGACACAAGCGCGAAATTAGCAGCGGAAAGCCGTGCCTCGAGTTCCAGGTCCTTGTTCAGGTCCGCAAGGCCGTGCTCACGGGAGGGCTTGGCGCATCCGAGGCACATAAAAATTGCCATGGCTGCCGCTATGATCACGATATTTCGACCGGCGATCGACTGCATAGCTATATTGTAAAGAATTCCCGTCGCTACGTCATCCATTTTTTGAACTTTATCGTTCCTTACGGTTCTGATAGAATGGTTGTAACACCTCAGCCGTTTGACAGTCGATCCGCTCCATAACTGTCGCGGTTCTGTTGTTGGAAGCGCATTCTCAAACAGAACCGCGACAGTTATGGAGCGGATTCCTATAGTTCACTCACATGGCCGAGGTTTTACGAATGGTTTAGTTGAACTATAATACGATTATGACACCTTTCAGGATAGAACAATGGACAAAAAAATAATCGTCAGTTTCTTATGGCTTTTTCTTGCGGCGATTCCGTCGACGCAGTCCTTCGCGCAGGAGGACGAATCGAACGCACTCGACTTCATCCCGCCAAGCCAGTTCGTTTCAGGGTGGGAGGCGTCCGGACATGAGATCCTCGCGCCGCCCATGCGCGCGACATGGCTCTTAGCCGACGATCTCGACCTGCTTCTCGAATTCGACCTCCAATGGTATGCCACCGAGACATACACGCAGGGCGAGGACGAGATGGTCGTTGAAATTTTCGAGTTCAAATCCACATCCGACGCTTTCGGATTTTACAATCTCTCCTACATCGAACTTCCTGACCCCGAGGCAATAGAGGTCGAACCGCCGTACGGAAATCCCCCCCTGTCGAATATCGAAACCATCAGGCGGGTTACATATAATAACAGCGAGTATCTCGAAGCGTACCAGGACAAGTATTACGTCCGGGTCAAAACGAAATCCGAATATTTAACTGTTAGCGGGACCAAGGCTGCCTTATGGATTCTTGGTCGAATCCCCGGTTTTCCCGGCAAGGCGGATCTACTCGGCATCCTGCCCACCGATAACCTTGTTGTCGGGACCGAACGGTATATTCTCGGACCGGTCGGACTCGACAGGATCATGCCCACCAACGGGTATGACCTTTTCGGGAACAACGAATATGACTGGAAGGCTGCCGCGGCCGAATACAGGATCGGAAGCGGGGAGTATTACCTGATGGTCGGTGTGGAGTATGATGACACCGACACCGCCGAAGCCATGGTCGGCTCGGTATCGGATTATTTTACCGACGGTCGCTATGAGCCGGTTTTAGTTCGCCCTTTTGAGTCGGGGATCATCCCTCACGGCTACTCGGGAGATAATTATCTCGTAATATGGTCGGATGGAAATTACCTGTGGCTTATCTGGGACGCAAGCGATCTCGATTCGCTCTTAGCCGCTCTAGGCCAGCAATGACATGATTTTGAAGCCAACCTGGATTCAATCAATGGAGAAATTTCATGACAAGACTTATTACTGAGCCGCGCATTGTTTGTGAATTATTTTGTAAAAAGGGGACTGGCAACTTTTCGCACGATAAACTCGAATTATGCTGTAAGTTCCGGGCGAAAAGGTGCCTGTCCCCATCCCCGAAAAAATACCTTCTTAATGCGCGGCTTAGTAAT
>Ga0214473_10001656_pt1 | contig 28859 bp, 26 predicted proteins | sample RVTome_7_FD_203509 | JGI IMG/M metagenome (GOLD analysis project Ga0214473, IMG submission 203509) | Soil microbial communities from uranium-contaminated site in the Upper Colorado River Basin, Wyoming, United States - RVT98D197 | ecosystem: Environmental > Terrestrial > Soil > Contaminated >...
CGCGGACTTGAACTTCACTTACTTGGAGATAAACCCGATTGTGGTAACGAAGGATTCGGTTATCCCGCTGGACCTTGCAGCCAAGCTGGACAGCACGGCCGAGTTCGAGAGCGGCAGTAAGTGGGGCAATATAGAGTTTCCCGCGCCCTTCGGTCGGACCCTCACTAAAGAAGAAGCTTACATTGAGGACTTGGACTCTCAGACTGGGGCTTCTCTCAAGCTCACCGTTCTCAACCCCGAAGGAAGGGTCTGGACCATGGTGGCGGGCGGCGGCGCATCAGTCATATACGCAGACACCATCACCGATCTTGGCTACATGAACGAGATGGCCAATTACGGAGAGTATTCCGGAGACCCGAGCGAGGAGTTCACTTATCTCTATGCTAAAACAATACTTGACCTCATGACTAGGAAGAAGAACCCGAAGGGCAAGTTCCTGCTCGTAGGAGGCGGGATAGCGAATTTCACTGATGTAGCCAACACCTTCAAGGGCATAATCAAAGCCCTCAAAGAGTATCAGAAGAAGCTTCAAGAGAACAAGGTCAAAATCTACGTCCGCAGAGGCGGCCCCAACTACCAGGAAGGCCTGCGGCAGATGAGAGAGCTCGGCGAGAAACTAGGCGTGCCGATTGAAGTATATGGACCAGAAACCCACATGACCAAGATTGTTTCCATGGCCCTAAAGGAAGGAAAGTAAAAATGGCAAAAACAAAGTCAGCCAAGAAAAACTCAGCAAATGAACTGCTCGACAAGAACACCCAGTCATTCATCTACAACACCCAAGTCAATGCAACGCAGAGGATGCTAGACTTCGACTATGTGGCAGGCCGCGAGACACCGTCAGTCGCAGCAATAATCAACCCGACTGGCGCAGATAGCTTCGCGAAGTTCTTCTTCGGCAAGCGCGAGATTCTGATACCCATTTACAAGACCGTTGAGAAGGCCGCGAAGATGCATCCCAACGTTGATGTGATGATAAACTTCGCATCCTTCAGGTCGGCTGCGCCTTCAACTGAGGAAGCGCTGGCTATACCGCAGATACGAACCATTGTGATAATCGCGGAGGGAGTGCCAGAGAGGCGGATGAAACTGCTCACCGCCAAGGCCAAAGCCCTTGGAAAGGTCATTATCGGGCCCGCGACTGTCGGCGGAGTAAAAGCTGGCTGCTTCAAGATCGGCAACGCTGGCGGTACGATCGAAAACATCATCGAGTCTAAGCTTCACAGGCCTGGTTCTGTGGGATTTGTGTCGAAATCTGGTGGCCTGAGCAACGAGGCATACAACATTATCGCTAGAAACACGGATGGTCTGTATGAGGGCATAGCTATCGGCGGGGACACTTATCCGGGCTCCACTCTGCTGGATCACCTGCTCAGGTTCGAGAAGATACCCGAGGTCAAGATGCTTGTGTGCTTGGGCGAGGTAGGCGGCAGCGGCGAGTACGATATCGCTGAGGCGCTTAAGAACAAGAAGATAACAAAGCCGCTGGTGATTTGGGTCACTGGGACCTGCTCCAAGGCCTTTGAGACTGAAGTCCAGTTCGGTCACGCGGGCGCAAAAGCGGGTTCTGAGGCGGAAACCGCTGACGCAAAGAACGCTGCGCTTAAAGAGGCTGGGGCTGTAGTTCCCAACTCGTATGATGACTACGACCAGAAGATAAGGGCTACATATGAGAGTTTAGTCAGGAAGGGAGTTATCAAGCCAAAGCCGGAACCCACGGTGCCGAAGGTTCCGATAGACTACGCCAAGGCGGTGAAGGAAGGCCTCATCAGGAAGCCCACCAACTTCATCTGCACGATATCAGACGACCGAGGTGAAGAACTGCTTTATGGCAAGATGCCGATTTCAGAGGTCGTCAGGAAGGACATAGGAATCGGCGGGGTGCTCAGCATCCTGTGGTTCAAGCGCCAGTTCCCGGCTTATGCGACCAAGTTCATCGAGATGACCGTCATGGTAACGGCTGATCATGGACCTGCAGTGGCGGGTGCCCATAACGCCATAGTTGCGGCTAGGGCAGGCAAGGACCTGATTTCCTCGGTTGCGAGTGGGATGCTGACTATCGGTCCAAGGTTCGGAGGTGCTATTGACGGGGCAGCTCAGATGTTCTCTGATGTCTATGACAGGGGGTTAACGCCAGTTCAGTTTGTCGAGGAGACGAAGAAGAAGGGCGTGAACATTCAGGGCATTGGGCATTTGGTTAAGAGCGTACATAACCCGGACATGCGCGTGACTATCATTAAGGAGTACGCTAAGAAGCACTTCAAGGCCACCCCGCTTCTGGACTTCGCCCTTGAGGTGGAGAAGATCACGACCGCTAAGAAAGACAATCTCATTCTGAACGTTGACGGTTGCATTGGGATTTGCTTCGTTGACATGTTGAGGAGCGAGATGCCGAAGAATGAAGCGGATGAGTACATTCAGATGGGTGCATTGAACGGTTTGTTTGTGTTGGGCAGGACCATCGGCATGATAGGTCACTTCTTGGATCAGAATCGACTTAAACAGGGTCTCTACAGGCATCCGTGGGATGACATTGCTTACATGCAGTGACAACATGATTCGTTGAGTTAAGAGTGAAAGCGCTGGGCGAGTTCTTTTGCCCAGCTTCGGATAGCGTTCCAGTCTCGTGTGTCATATATTCCTGGTTCTGTTTGCTTGTAGGCAGCTTCTACTCTCGGTCTATCCATTTCCATAGCCTTTTTGCCCCACCATGGCACTTTGTTGTAGTTGTAGACGCCTCCAAAGAAGCCTAAAGCGGCAGGCTGCAGATGATACTGGGCAGCTTTTTCATCAAGGTATTTTGTTTTTGCTTTTGCGGCTACTTCAGGTGGTTCGGTTGTTGGTTGAGCGGCAGAACCGCAGCAGACGAAGAGCACCACTTTTTTTCTTGCGAGTTCTTTCTGGAACTTTTTAAGGAAATCTTCTGGTTCGCTGGTCCACTTGTTGATTAGTATTCCGCTGCCAACCACGACCAAGTCATAATCGGCTATGTCCCTTACTTTTTCTTCTTTGGCGTTAACTACTCGCACTTCTACTCCTTCTTGGCGTAGTATCTTGGCAATTTCTTCGGATGTGCTGGCTGCTGCTCCGTACCGAGTCCCGTAAACAATCAATGCCTTAGTCATGTGTCAACACCCCCGTGGAGTGCGCTGCACCATGATTAATCAATATGCCGATAACTCCCGCTGCGACTCCGAACAGTGGCGGAATTATACCTCCACCAACAAGAAGCATTACGACTGACAACAGAATCAACATTAGACCGCCGTTCTTCCTTTGGATAAATGCACCAGTCCACACCGCAACTATTACGCCGAAGATTATTGCAAAGATACCAGCTGCGAGGAAGCTGGGGATGATAGTCATAGCAGGCTCTCCATCTAACGCTGTCAACTCAGGCCAAGCTTTTATCAGGATTCCGCTTGGAGCTATGTTGCCCTGAAGCATTTCACCGGGACCATGAGATGCACCGCCAAGTCCGGCAAAAATGCCAATAGCTGAAGCCACAACTCTCGTCTTGCTCAGTTTTCTCAATGATTTTTCACCCCGGTTTGGCTTTACTCAGTTGCTTTCTTAATCTCGTCTTCTCCGAGGTCAATTCTGAGAACACCGTTCTTGCCGACGACTTCTAGAATTATGCCTTCCGCGAAAGTGGCTTGCACCAGTTCACCTATTGTGCCCTCCACGAGCACGCTGTCGCTGGAACCGTTTGCCAAGGTAACGTTCTTGAGGTTTCTCTTCGACTTGAGCTCAACAGAGAAGACCCGTTCTTTGTTCTTTGTTTTGTTTTCCATTTTTAACTGCCTCGCTTTACTGTGAAGGCGCTGATAGATGATTAGTTTTATTTGATGAAGATGCTTAGAAGTAAGCAGTAGTGCAAAGACTTTAGCATCGGTGATAAGAAAATGGAGAATGAGGCAGGAATTGAAAAGTTGTTTTTTGAGCTTGCAAGCGAAAGCAGACTCAGCATACTGAGGGAACTTCAGAAGGAAAATCTGAAAATGCAGGAAATTGCCCGCCGACTAGACGTGACTGCAACGGAAGCTTTCAGGCAACTTGAACGACTTAGTGCGGCTTCGCTTGTGCGAAAGCAATCTGATGGCATGTTCACCCTTGCTGAGTACGGCAAGCTTGTGTTGCAACTCTCTTCTTCCTTAGAGTTTGCCTCCAAATACAAAGAATATTTTTCGGCGCATGACGTCATGCGTCTTCCTCTGCAATTTGTGAATCGGTTAGGTGAACTTTCGCAAGCGAGCTTGGCCATGGATATGATTGAAAACCTGAATAGGGCTGAACGAGCGTATGTGGAGGCTGAGCAGTTTGGGTGGGGAATAGCAGAGGGCACAATCCCAGAACGGATGGGACCAATGATGGACGAACAAATTCGGAAGGGTTTAAAACTCCGCTTTCTCATTCCCGAAACTCGACTCCCAACTAGTGCAACCCCGCAAATTAGAGGTCTCCCAGACCTTCCCGCAATAGTTGTTCTCACCGAAAAGGAAGGAGCTGTCTGTTTCCGTCAAGTTGGAGGAAGAGTGGATTACGCTGGGTTCTTCGGGAAGCACCCCACATTCCTTAACTGGGTTAAAGACCTGTTTCTGTATTACTGGGAAAAAGGAAAAAGGGCATAATCAACATTCTGCGCCCGTAGCCACCCAACAAATTTCAGCGCAAACTAACAAAACTTAAGTATCCAACAACAACTACACAGCTTCAATGAACATCATAGAATTAGTTCGCTACAACCATGCAGTCCGCCAACTGTACTTTGACGCTTTGGCAAAATTGCCTTGGACTGAAATCGTAAAATCCAGAGGATTAAGTTTTGACTCCGCAAGAAACGTGTTCTTGCACCTTACGCTTGTGGAAGACAGATGGGTAAACTACATTCTGCCTAACCGCTTCAGCGAATGGAAGGACCCAAACTTCGAAACATACCATAACATCGGCATGCTGAAAGAGTACATGCTTCACGTGAAAGGCGCCACCGAAGAGTTCCTCGCGAGCGTGAAATCTGAAGATTGGAACCGGAAAGTCGTGATTCCTTGGGGGGACAAACCAAACACGCAAATAACGTTGGAGACAGCGCTTACTCACATGGTCATGGAAGACATGGTGCACTACGGCGAATTATCTGCCGTGCTCTGGCAGATGAATTTGGAAGCGCCATACCTTGCATTCTGGCGGTACAAACACAACCAAAACAAACAATGAGAAAGTACAGCTACGTGTACTCAGCGCCATTTCTTGAGGAAGTTCTCAGCTTGAGCCTGCAAGGTTCTTCTAGAGCTGTTAAGCTGTCGTTCAACGAAAGCGAACACTTTCTCTTTTTGTTTAACCTTGTCGAAAAACAAATCAAACGCTCCAATTGCGTGTTCAGCGATAACTCTTTTGCATTCGTCAGTTAAATGCGGTGTCACAGAGAGGTTTTCAACAGTTAAAAGCTTCTCAGTTATTTTTGGGATAAGATGCGGCTTTGCTAAGGCTATTTTTCCCGAGTTGCCGACAATATTAGCGACCGTAACCATATACTCATCTTTTAGGAAACCGTAGTACTTGTCAAAAACAGCGTCAAACTTTTGTTCCTTGTCCACTTTGGCCAGATTCGCAATTATAGCCATGGCGTTCCACGTGAGAATGCGATACTTGCTGCCTAAGAGCGCTACAAAGGTATCCATGTACGGGTACAGTTTCTCTGGATATTCAGCGCTGAGGTCCATTAGTATCTTGGCGCAGCCGTAGCGGATTGCCGCTTTCGGAGAGGACAAGCCCGTGAGCAGCGTCGGCAGCAAACTGAAATCGTGTTCAACTTTTCGGCGCAACTCGTCTTTTGTCAAGGTCTTGGCTGCGAGCTTTTTTAGTAATTCGTTTTCCATGAGGAACCACTTCCGTAATTACGTGATATCAGGTGCTTTTGTGATTTAACACTTTTGAATATCAGGATTGCTTGCTTGAAACTGGTGGAATAGGAATACGGCATTTGCAAATGTTACTTTTCAGGCTGCAGTTTGTACGCTAACCCTGAGAACAAAGCCACTAACTTGTCTTCCTTACTAACGGTTATGTTATACAGCGCGAAGGTTTTTCCTTCGGAGACTTTTAACGCTTCAGCCGTCAGAACATCGCCTTCTGAACTGGGTTTAAGGAAATTTATGCTCACTTGAACCGCAACCGCTCGCGTGTCTCCGAAATTCACGGCTTCTGCAAACGCGCAGTCTGCCAACGTGAAAATTGCGCCGCCATGAGTTGCGCCTAAGAAGTTTGTGTGTTCTTTGGCAATTTTCATAGATACTTTGGAGTAGCCATCTTTCACATCGAGAACCTTAATGCCTAAAAGCTCTCTAAAATAGTCAAGTTTCTTCAATTTTCTTCGCCTTGCTTGTATCTTCGCGCAAATAAGCGTATGCCTTTTGGAGAAGGGATGTTATCCCTTTCGGAAGGAAAATTACCACCAAAATGAGGAAAAGCCCTAAGCCTGCAAACATTAAGTAGGGACCGACATTGCTCACTCCCGGAAAGAGTGCCCCCAAGGGCTGCAAAAACGGGTATATGTTAGGCATGAATTCTTCAATTGAGACTATGATAATTGACCCTATGAGTGGTCCTTCTATTGTACCTAATCCGCCGATTACCGCCATGATAAGCGGCATAAAAGAGTTATCAATTTTGAAAATGTCGAGTTGTATTAAAAACTGGGATTGAGCATAAAGACCACCGGCCAAACCTGCAAAGAAAGTGCTGATAACGAATGCCAATAACTTGTATTTCCCCGTGTTAATGCCAACCATTTTAGCTTCAGACTCATTTTCACGAATAGCCTTGAAAGCTAAACCCCATTTAGACTTCATCACCCAGAAAATGACTACTATAGAAGATGCTGCAATTGCCAACGTAGCATAATATAAAGGCAACCCTCGGGGAACCATTGTCTTCGTTGCAAATCCATCGACCCCATGAAAAACACTATCAAACTGGGTAACTATGGCAACTATAATTATTGCAAAGCCAAAAGTAACCATCCCTAAGAACCACGCTTTCAATCTGACACACGCGAGACCAATCAGAAGACCAATAGCAGCGGAGAATAGACCGCCTATGAAGAGCCCAACTATTGGAGGCACACCTGAACTAATAGCTAATAAAGCTGAGGAAAAACCGCCTATACCTAGAAATGCTGCATGCCCCAACGAGCCCTGTCCTGAGTAGGCTAAAAGATTCCAACTTGAGGCGTAAACGGCAAAAATAAGCATCATCGTAAAAACGTGACCTACAGCATATTCACTCATAAAAAGGGGAACAACAGCTGCAAATGCTATCACCAACAGAGCATATTGAAACTTTCTTGAATGAAACAACTCTGTAAACTCGGTTTTAATGTCCATTTATTCACCCTTTTCCCCGAAAAGCCCCGTTGGTCTAATAACGAGAACCCCGATCAATAAGGCAAAGGCAATAGCATCTTGCCAAATCCCGCCCAATAAATAAACTGCCGTGTTCTCAGCGATACCATATAGCAAACCGCCTATTACTGCGCCCGGTATGCTGCCCAGCCCGCCAAGTATTATTATTGCAAAAGCTTTGATTGTGGGAAGCGCCCCAATAACTGGATTAAACGGAAAGAGTATTCCATAAAGTGCACCTGCAGCACCCGCTAGTGCCGCACCAAGTGCAAATGTAAAAATGTACACTTTCCCGATGTTAATGCCCATCAACATTGCGGTATCTCTTTTTTGACTGGTTGCTTTCATGGCCAAACCAATCTTGGTTTTTTTGGTTAGCAACACCAACCCGATGAGTATCACAATCACAACAAACATTGCCAGTATTCGATCATAACCTATAGCAACTTCGCCGAGCGAAAGGCTGAGCCCCGCAAGAGGGCTCGGAATTCGTATATTGTAGTTGCGTTCCCACAAAAGAGTAGCAACATTTTCAAACACATAGATTAGCCCGAGGCTGATGAAAATTTCGTTCAGTTTATCAGTTCCGCGGATTCTTCGGAAAGCAAACTTCTCAAGTGCTATTCCGATAAGAGCTACGGAAGCCATTGCTACAAGAATGGAAAGGTACGGATTTAGGCCAGCTACTTTAGTTACTTCGTAGGCTACGAAAGCTCCAACCATTAGCAGCTGTCCGTGAGCGAAATTTACTAGTTTCATTACTCCAAAGATTATGTTCAGGCCAGTCGCCAGAAGAATGTAAATGCAACCGTTCGCGATGCCCCACAGCAGAGTTTCAATGAGCCCAGAGGTAGTTATCATGGCATTCAGCCTCACATATTTTCTCATGCTGACTATTTAAAATATGCGAGACTAGCAAAAAAGAAAAGGAGGAGTTTTTTTAAGAAGCCTAAGGGCTTCCAGGCTCATAATTTTCAGGCAGATCGAAATCTCTCTGTTTGAACGAACTTATTCCGGGCATAGTATCTGGATATACCACGAATGGCTTTAGTTCACCAGAAGCAGAGTCCCAGATGAGCTGTTCAACGAAAGTCTTCGGCAAAATCTCATGATAGTTAGTGCCAGTGCTGAACGTTATTCTTTCGTTCTCCATTATCAGCAAGCTCTGCGGCATATCGGTGGCTTCAAGTGCGTTCTTAACATTTGTTTTGTTTAATGTTTTAGCTTGCTCGACAGCGTTTTTATAGATGTAGATTGCGTCGTAGGTGTCAACGCCCATCATTCCAGAGATTATGCCATTCCACTTGGTCTTGTAATTCTCAACGTAAGTTCCGACTTTGGGTAGGTACCATGTGGATCCTTGCCATTGTGTCGCAACTTTTGATTCCAAGAGTTGGTTGGAACCAGTCTCTCCCAGAAGCGCGTAGAATTGTGGGTCTTCGCATATTTCGACTGCGATGTAAAGAGATTTTAGTCCAACATCGTTTATTCCTTCTTTAATTATTTCAGCTGTATCCGCCGTGAATCCTGCGATATAGACTGCGTCGGGGTTGGCCTCTTTAATTGAGATTAGTTGCGACTGGTAGGTAGTGGCACTTGCCGCGTAAGCTGCTGTTCCAACGACTTCAATAGGCAAACTGTCTTCCGCTATTATACTGTTAGTAACGTCTCTGACGCCTTTTCCGTATCCGTCGTCACGGTGAATAACCGCAAGCCTCAGTTTTCTGCTGGAGTCAAAGCTATTTTCTGCATCGATCTTGGGCTTTACGCTTTCTGCTAAGAAGTGGGTGACAGTCTCGCTGTAGTCGGAAATTGTTGTGCAATAGTGGAACATGTAACTCATGCCTTCAGTGTCATTGATATACAGGGGATTATCCGAGGGCAGGCTGCCTCTTCTCGTCACCAAGTTCAATGATGCACCAACTATGATGAAGGGAACACGATTTTGAATTGCTGGAATTTGACCATTGAGAGTCCCGCCAGTAGTTGCTCCACCGATGAGGATATCGACTTTGTCATCCGTAACCGCCTTAGTCACTGGACCTGCTGTCTCTCCAGCACCATCATGCAAAGTGTCAACTAGTACAAAATCAATCTTCACTTTTGTATGCCATTCCTCAACCCATATTCCGCCTGCAGCGTTGATTTCGTCAATCGCTAGTTTAGCTGCACGTTCAATGTCTTGTCCCTCTACAGATTGCATGCCAGCCACTATTCCCATTTTAATGTTGCGAGCTTCAGCGGAAGGAGCCGGAGTCATCTGCCAAACTGCAACCGCTATAGCCACGACAACGATCACAATCACGAGCAAGCCGAGTATCTTCTTGTTTACCAATGCTTTCCGTTTTCTCCTTTATTATTGGATTAAATACCTTTTCATTACTGCAATAGATAGGTTAATAAAACTATCTAAATTTCACACTTTCCACGCCTAGTTGGAAAGCTTTCAGGTTTACTTCAACGTATTCTTCCTTGAGCCTGCTTGCCATAGCTTTCTTCAAAGACGCTTTTTTCACAGGATTTTCTGGAAGCGCCGATAAAGCGCCGAGAAGAACCGTGTTCACAACCAGCATATTGCCGAGTTTTTTAGCGATGCCTAGTCCATCAACTTCATAGACGGCACGCGCTTTCTCTTTTATCATGCCCAAAAGTTGTTCTTGACTCAAAGGTTTAGAAGAAGCCAACGCAGCGTAAGGCGGCATATACTTAGTATTCACCACCACAGCGCCCTTTTCCTTCAACATAGGCAGTGCTCTTGCAGTTTCAAGCACTTCAAACCCGAGCACTATATCCGCTGTCCCACGCTCGATTAACGGCGCTTGAACTTTATCCCCGATTCTAACGTGCGCAACTATCGCGCCACCCCTCTGCGCCATCCCGTGAATTTCCGCTTTTGCAACATCAAACCCATCAATTAACGCAGCTTCGCAGAAAATGTCACTTATAACAACAACGCCTTGCCCGCCTACGCCAGAAAAAACTATGTCCAGCTTCATCTACTCTGTGCTCCTTATCGCCTCAAAAGGGCATATTCTTTCGCAGACACCGCAACCATAGCAAAGTGCCGGGTCAATCTCAGCACGCTCAGAGGTGAGGGAAATAGCAGGGCAGCCGAAACTTTCTACGCATACACCGCACGCGTTGCATTCTTTCAAAACCTCTCGCGCTGGACCCTTTTCAACCCGCAGCGGACAAGGTCTCTGAGCAATTATGACGGAAGGACCATGATAAGCCATCACTTCTCTGATAACTTTCTTTGTTCCATCAACATCATAAGGGTCGACAACTTCCACTTTCTCAATTCCGAGACTCCTTGCAATATCTTCAAGTTTTATTATCTTAGTTGCCTCGCCTAAAACGTTTTTCCCAGATCCAGGTGTTGGCTGATGCCCCGTCATTGCCACAACATGGTTATCCAGAATGACTACGCATACATTCGCTTTGTTGTAGGCTATGTTCAGCAGACCAGGCATTCCAGCGTGGAAGAACGTTGAATCGCCTATAACCGAAAATACTTTGTCTTTGACTCCCGCGTGAACCATGCCTGCCGCTTGCGAAATTCCCGCGCCCATACAGAGGCACGTCTGCACCGTATTCACTGGCGGTAGGCACCCAAGAGTGTAGCAGCCTATGTCGCCTGTGACGATTTTGTCCGTGGTTTTTCCTTCAAAACTCAGGGCGCTTTCTGGGCACCATTGAATGCATTCTGGGGCGCCTCCGCAGGTGTCACATACAATAGCTTTTCGCGTGTCACGATGCAGCGTTATTGCGCCGTATTCGCAAGCTTCTATGCACCAACCGCACCCATCGCATTTTTCTTCATCAACCGTTATTGTCCCGTTTTCAGTTGACTGCTTCAACGCGTCTTTTGAGCAAACGGCTACGCAAGGTGCCTCTTTGCAGACTCTGCAGGTCACAGCCACATTAGACAGCGTGTCAAGTCTTACTGCACGTATTCTGGACTTAACAGGGTTGAAGACTTTCTCCTTCTTCAGAGAACAAATGTACTCGCATATGTTGCAGCCAACGCATTTGTCGGGCTTGCAGTTGACAAATTGGTTAACAGTGTTTAACGCGTAGTAGAAAGCTCTGTGCGGGCATCCGGGACAGAGCGCTGGCGGGCGAGGCGGCAAATCCAACTCTTCTTGCTTTTCAGCCTTCTCGCATAAACCTAATTCTGCAAAAGCCGCTCTGACTGCGTCTGGCGTAAACTCGCCGATTTCGCTTAAGCCTAACTTGGTTTTTCCCAGAATCTCCGCGTGCAAAAATTGGATGTTGCTCTCAATGTAGGGCCTTAATTCTTCTATCACAATTATTTTTTTCACTTTAGATGCAAACTTCTTAACTATCTCTGTAGGAAATGGATAAACGAACCCCAGTTTCAGCCAAGAAAACTTGCTCGGATCCAAAATTGACCTGGCATAGTAATAGCCTATTCCGCTGCCTATTATCCCAATTTCTTTCCCGTTATCCTCAATAACATTAAACCTGGAACTATTCGCAAGCTCCGCCGCCTTCTCCAGCCTTCCCTTTAGAGCCCTGTGCTGCTTTATGGCGTTAGAAGGCACCATAACCCATCTTGAAATATTCTTGTCAAACTCTGCCTTCCGGGAACTTTTAGCAATCTCGTTAATCTTCACTCTTGCTTTGCCGTGGGCTACTCGCGTAGTCAAACGAAGAATCACTGGCAACTGCAGTTTTTCGCTTATTTCAAAGGCTTCGCGGGACATGTCTAAGGCTTCTTGAGGATTAGCCGCATCTAACAGAGGCAAGTTAGAGTGCAAAGCAAAATACCGCGTGTCCTGTTCGTTCTGGCTGCTGTGCAAAGCTGGGTCATCGCAGACAGCAATAACTAAGCCACCTTCAACACCCGTGTAAGCCAGCGTCATCGCCGCGTCAGCAGCCACGTTCAACCCAACATGCTTCATTGACACAATGGCTCTAGCAGAAGTCATTGAAGCACCTGCGGCTACTTCCATAGCTACGATTTCGTTTATGCTCCACTCAACGTATATTCCAAAAGTCTTTGCCACTTCTGCGAGAGTTTCCAGAATCTCAGTGGCGGGAGTTCCAGGGTACGAAGCGGCTACTTTGACGCTTGCTTCCACTGCGCCTCTTGCGGCAGCCTCGTCACCAGTAAGTAACACAAAACTGTTTGGTTTGCCGTCCGCAATTTTTGAGCCCATACCGATGAGGCCTTCAAATCTTGCCTGAACGCAAATCCAAGACCCTTTTCGCTTTTCCTTCAGTTCTAGGAATTTCGCCAGGCTTTACAAACTCAAGAATCGGTGAAAGACCAATGACGTTGTGCACTTTCTCGAGGATTCTACCCTTCAACGCGTTCAAATCCACTTTTGACTGAATAGTTTTCTCTGTTAATTCTACTTTTATGGTAAAGATGTCAAGCGCCTCTGGCCTATCGAGAATTATCTGATATTGCGTGGCTAATTCTGGAAAGCCCAGTAAGATGTACTCGACCTGCGAGGGAAACACGTTGACGCCTCTTATTATCAGCATGTCATCGGATCTTCCCATGATGCGCTTCATTCTGGAGTGAGTTCGACTGCACGCGCACTTTTCAGTTTCAACGACTGAAATGTCCCGTGTTCTGTACCGCAGGATGGGCAACCCAGTTTTTGTTAGAGCTGTGAAGACTAATTCGCCTTCTTCTCCAGCGGGCAATACTTCGCCAGTTTTCGGGTCAATAGTTTCCACGAGAAGGTGATCCTCCCAAATGTGCAGCCCATCATGCTCGCTGCATTCTATTGAAACGCCTGGACCACACATCTCGGTTAAACCGTACACGTCAAAAGCTTCAATGCCCAGTTCACTTTCGATTCTCTCGCGTATTCTTTCAGACCACGGTTCCGCGCCGAAAAGACCTATTCGCAGTTTAAGGTCTTTCCGTGGGTTCACGCCTTCTTTAACCATCGTTTCAGCAAGGTACACCGCAAAACTCGGCGTGCAACACAACACTGTTGTGCCCAAGTCTTTCATGAGTTTTATCTGCCGTTGAGTCATTCCGCCGCCGATGGGGATGACTGCTGTCCCGAGTTTCTGGGCACCGTAATGAAAACCTAAACCTCCTGTGAACAGCCCGTATCCGTAAGCGATGTGCGTTACATCCTGTTTTCTAACGCCCGTTGTGTAAAGTGACCGCGCCATTAGTTCTTGCCAAACGTCCATGTCGCTTTTAGTGTACGCGCTGATTATTGGGTTTCCTGTTGTGCCGCTTGAAGCGTGAATTTCAACAATTTCGTCCAATTTTACGCCGAGCATGCCCAGCGGATAGTTGTCTCTTAAATCGTTCTTTGCGGTGAAAGGAATTTTCTGGATGTCTTCCAGCGTCTTTATGTCTTCAGGGGCTATTCCAGCGTTTTTGAATTTTTTTCTGTAGAAGGCAGTGTTTTCGTAGCAAAACTTCACTTTCTCTTTGAGCAACTGAAGTTGATGTTTCCTGAGCTCTGCTCTCGGCATGGTTTCGATTTTTTCGTTCCAATATTTATCATTCATTAGCGGCCTCTCCGTTAAATGCCTAAGTAGACTTCCTTTATGTGACTATTAGCCAGCAGTTCTCTCCCTTCGCCTTCTATAATAATCTTGCCTTCTTCAAGAACGTAACCTCTGTTGGCAATTGTTAAGGAGTCGCGGATGTTCTGCTCAACCAGCAGGATGGTCATGCCGTCTTCGTTTATCTTGCTTAACGTGTCTAACACTTTCTCAACGATTATGGGCGCTAAACCCAATGAAGGCTCATCCAGTATCAAAAGTTGAGGATTCGACATGAGGCTTCTGCCTATGACTAGCATTTGCTGTTCGCCTCCGCTCAAGTTCTGAGCCAAAAGTTTCTCTTTCTTCTTCAAAACAGGGAATATCTGGTAGACCTTTTCTTTTGAGTCCTTAACTTTGCTCTTATCAGGCACTATGTAAGCGCCCAAACGCAAATTCTCGTCTACCGTCATTCTCGGAAAGATCTCTCTGCCTTCCGGAATCATGCTAAGTCCTTTTTTGACAATTTCATACGGCGGCAGCTTTTCTATGCTTTCCCCCTTGAAGCGGATGGTTCCGTTTTTTGGAGGCAATAACCCAATGATGGTTTTCACCAACGTGGTTTTGCCTGCGCCGTTCGGACCGATTATGCTCACTATTTCTTTTTCTTTTATTTTGAAGGACACGTCCCACAATATTTGAACCAAGCCGTAGCCTGCAGAAACGTTTTCAACTTCCAGCATCTTATTCCTCACCGAACGAAAATTTCTTGCCCAAGTACACTTTTATTACGTCGTTGTCATTGCACACTTCGCTGGGTGTGCCCTCACAAATTTTTTCACCGTGATGCAGAACAGTTACGCGGCTACATAAACCCATGATTACTCTCATCACGTGCTCAACCATGAGTACGGTTACGCCCTGTTTATTTATGAGTTTCACCAAGTCAATGGCGTCGTCACACTCCTTCGGAGTTAAACCAGTGAGAAGCTCATCTAAAAGAAGCATTTTGGGCGATGTTGCTAAGGCTCTTGCAAGCTGCACGCGCCTCAGTTCCACCACGTTCAGATGCTTCGCGGGAAGATTGAACTTTTCTTCTTCTAAGCCTACCAACTTTAGGAGTCCCTTAGCCCTTTCCGCGGGGTCTTGCTCTGCTTGGCCCTTTTTCTGGGCGAAAAGCACGCTTATGAGCACATTCTCAATCGTAGTCATATCTGGAAACGACTGCACGGTTTGAGAAGTTTTCGTTATCCCCTTCGCACAGACGGCGTACGGCGGGAGTTTCGAAATGTCCTCGTTCATGAACAAAACTTTACCCGAGTCGGGCTTGTAAACGCCACTGATAATGTTCAACAGAGTGGATTTCCCTGAGCCGTTAGGCCCAACAAGGCCGGCAATCTCGTTCTCGTGGACTATTAAGTCCACTTTTTTCAATGCTTGAAGTCCTCCGAACTCCTTTGAGATTTCTATGCACTTCAGCACTTTCGCGGTCTCCGATATTGGAGAGGAAATTAGGGAATGTGAAGATATAAATATTGTTTGAATCTAATTGGTTTTGGTGACGCATATGCCTGTACAGCAAGTTAGCGTCTTTTTGGATAATAGACCAGGCTCTTTGTCTGAAGTGATGGGTCATCTTGACAGGAGCAAAATTAGAATCTTCGCCTTGTCAATTGCAGACGCTGGCGAATATGGGTTGATTAGGATGGTAACTGAAGACCCTGAAAGAGCCACAAAGATTCTGGAAGAGGCCGAGTTTAATCTTGCTAAATCAAAGAAGAACAGCGAAGTAACGGCTATTTTGATAACTGAAAAAGACAACATGTCCAAGATAACCAAGATTCTAGGCGCAAGCGGCTTGAACATTGAATATGCCTATTCATCTGCTGTGCATACAGATGGCAAATTTGCTTTGGTGTTAAGGGTTAACGATTTAGACAAGGCTGAGAAAACACTGAGGGAAAACAACATAGCGACACTCTCTCTTGCTGAAATGAAACAGCATTTTCAATAATCCACAGGACAACTTGCTCGTTAAACAGTAAACGGTTTTAGGGCGAAGCATTTACGCTGCTAACAAATCTTTTAGCTGCTGCGCAAACACAGCTCTGCTTTCCTCAATAACGCTTTCTTTCGCTTGCTCTGCGCCTAATTTCGCGACAATATCTTTAACTGCATCAACATTCATGTTTAAACCTGTTACCTTTGACAAATCATCCAGCACAATCGCAAGTTCAACGCGTTCTTTTCCAACTTCTTCATCCTCAACCACCGTGCCCAGTATGATATCATTCAAAGTGTAATATGCCAGAATCACTTTTTTTGCGTCGTCGTGGTTTGGATGGATTTGCGCAGAGGATTCGCCCTGCGAAGGCAACCCGTTGAAATATTCAAACAACGCCTTTAAAATGCTATATGCCTCTTTCGAAATTTCTTCTGGAAGGTGCTCCTTTATTGCTGATGAAAGCTTTGCAAAATCCAAGTTCACTGCGCCCTTTTGGTCTGTGAAGCGCCTAACGTTTTCTTTGGAGCATTTTAATTGACTTTCCACACGGTTCCAGTTAACCCGTCCGTGTAAGCTTCTGAGAATATCGAATAATGAATCCGTAATCTTCAGGGCGTTACTGAGTGCTTGCGCGAGCTCTTTTGGTTTTTGTTTCGCTGCTTCTTTGGCTTCCAACGGTTTACTTTGCACGCTCAAAGCTTCAGTTATTTTTGCGTGGATTGTTTCTGCAAGTTCTGCTTTTTCTATGACGAATCTGTCGGTTACTCCTTTCCATGCGATGCTTAATTCGTTTCCAACTCGTTCTATACTTTCTATATCGGCGACTGGGATTTCTTTGGCAATCTCTTTCCGTTTTTTAAAGCGTCCCGTCTCTACGTGAAACTTTATTGTGTTGCCAACAAGTTCCAGCGTGCCGTTGCCAACATTTCTCAAACGGGCATCCGCTGTAAATCCGGCAGCAGTTGTTTCTGGCGGTTGCTGTTTTCTGAATTTCATTTTCACGCTCTCCTCGTGAGCAGCAGGTTTGCTTCATCAAAAGAAAACTCGGTGTATCTTTGACTGTAGAACAGCCTAAGATACTCTTCTGCGTATTTGGATTCAAACGGAAGGTCTTGAGCGGCGATACGCTTCTTCTGCTTAAACAAGTCTTCAATAGCCATAGCAGCTATCGGATAGTTTAGCAAAAGCTCTTTCTTTTCAGCGTATTTAACTATCGTTTCCACGCACTCGTTTATGTCGGACAAGGCTTTGGGCAGATTCTCCAGCACTTCGTCCAGTTTATGCTTTTCTGCGTCACAGATTACTTCAATTGCAGTTGCCATGCGTTTTCTTAAAGTAACGTTTCTCTCCCACAAATAATCCTTTGTAGGCAGCAAACTTTCGATTGACGCTTCCGTGTTTTCTAGCTCTGCGTAAAGAAGCGACAGCACCTCTCCAGCAATGCTCAACGACGATTGAAGGATGTCTCTTATGGTAAGAACGCTCATGATGCCCACGGGCTTTTCGATGCGAAGCTTGATTTCTTCAGCGCGTTTCGCATAATCCATGAGTTTCGGAAGGTCATCACCTAAAACTGGTAACAACCTGTCACGTTGGATGCTTAAATTAGCTATGGGCGTTAAAGAACTCTGAAGAGCCTCCACTGATTGGGTAATCTTGGCGCCGTATTGTTTCCGCCAATTGTTAAGCGCAGTGAAAAGTGCGTCAATAGCGCTCCAAGGAGCTGCTTCATCGAGTTTTTGCTTTGCAAAGGCAACTGTTTGACTTTTTTCAGGAAGGCTTGCATCGTATAAAGACCGTATGGCATCATAAATTTGCTCGGAGACCTGAATGACCTCGCTGGCAAGAAGGCGACCCCCATCTAACACTTCTTTTGCACTGTCTATCCGCAGGTCTATAGACAGGTCTTTTTGAAAATCTGTTTTCGCATTGGCTTTAACTTTCAATCCCGTATCCCCGAGTTTTCCCAACCATGCCGAGTATTCGCAGTTAATGTACACCTGATACTCTCCTAAAGTAACGCTTAGTTCGGAAATTAAGGCGCCAATCTCGTTGTTTATTCCGGGATCAAGCTCGCTGTATTTCTTATCTAATTCCGCCCCAATGTAGGATTTCTCTGATGTTTTGCTGAGGGTATCGTTGAGTTTGTCTTTGATTATCAGCATTTTCGCTTCGGTAGAGCTGACGGCGGCAGCAACAGGAAGAGTGTCCTTGGCTTTATTTAATAGCGTTTCGAAATTTTGCAGCTTCGTCATAAGCTCCCGCGCTTTTTCCAGAATCATCTCAAGTGTTGCGTTCTTTTTTGGCGAAAACTCCACGAAGGCAGTAGGCAACGTGAATAAAGCAGCGACTACCGTGGCTATTACGATCTGCACTGTGTTAATGTCAGCCCTGAAAGCTAGGGGCTTTTGAAGAGCGCTTAAAAGAATAAAGAATAATGCAGTAGCGCCTGCCGCCAAGAATGATGGCAAAAACCGCTCCATTTCTGACAAACCACCCTTTACGATAAAACGCGCAATAAGAGCCACAGCAAAAATAGCGCCGATCATTATTGCCAGAAAAAGAGCTAGGCCTGGAAGTGAATCGAGATATTGGTTTAACACTGTGCTCAAGTTGAGCCTATCGGTATTAGAGGGTGCCGTAACCTGATCAACTATGGCGTACACGAATTTTGAAGTGTCATACAACCTGAACTGGAGCATTGATTTTTGAAGTTCTTGGAAAATTGACGATAGAGAAACAAAAATTGGCGGGCTAGCGCCAGGCTCAAGCCACCAGTCCACTCTTTCTATTTGCAGGATGTACGTCAAATACTGCATCATCATCAGAGGTACTGAAATCAAAGCATAGTAAATCACAGTTAGTGCTGAACTCTTTTTAAAAAGCACCACAGCAGTCAAGATTAAGGGTATAGCGAGATAATAGATTTGATTGTAAAAAAGTAGAATCCCTGCGATGATGCCCATGTTAATGGCAATGGCTTGCTTGTAGCGTTTACAAATGACTGGCAGCGCAATAAACAAGAAAAGGAAAACGCCAACCACTGCTATACGAGTTAACGGCTCACCCACCATCGCTATGAAATCTAATGTGGCTAATTGGTACATTAAGCCCAACCCGATAAGCAAGGTTCCTATGGGCATGCCGAATCGTGGCTTCTTAAATGTGACAAAAGCCACTAGAAAAGCCAGAAGGATAGGCAGCGGTTGCGGAAAAAGCGGCATTAACGATAAACCCAGCGCCATGCTGGCAAGAGTTATCACAAATGTAAAAATCTTAAGCGGTCGTGGCTCAAGCGCGTGCTCTTTTTGTTCTTTCTCCTTGTTTTTTTCCTTTCTTTGCCTGAACCACGAGCGCGTGCGAGAAGTTGAGTCAGTTGCTGGCTTCAATTATTACGACCTAAAACCTTATTTTACCAATCCACTCTTAAAGCTTGTGTGGAAAACACTCATGGAAAACTGCAAACCAAATTTCGACGTTCTGGAAAGCATGGGGAAGCATATTGCACTATTAAGGCCGCTGTTGCCCAACCACGCCATCATATGCATCGGGGAATACCCCATGAAAATCCTTCTAAAAGGACATCACGCAAACAAAACAGAAGACACACTGCCCATTTTCATCGACAAATCCACCAAGGAAATTACTAAATGGAGCCAATCCCGACTTGACCCATACAGCATAATGGGTTTAGACACAAAAAGTGACACGCACTTTTGGTTTCATGTTCTGCCGCATGTTGCGAAAAATGACGCTTTTATGGGGCGCTTAAAAAACAAGCTTGGCGACAAGCAACGCGATGCGATAATGGTGATGTCCATCTGGGATGGCGTTGGCAGCGCTTTGCTGCCCGCGCTGATTTCGCAATTCGCAGAATGGAACACGAGTGCAGTAGCGTTGACTATGCTGCCTTCAAAAGTACAGCCGTCAGATGTTCATTTTAACGCATTTTCATCCATGGGAATGTGCGCTTCTAAGGATTCTACGCCAGTTGTGCTAATAGACAGGGATCGACTTGAAAGCTACGTCGGCGTTGACAGAAACGGCTCCACAATCGTGGGCAATACCGTTGTCAATTATTTGCTGGAGCTGATGTTGACTAAAGACACGTTAGTGCAAGAACTTTCCGAGTTATCTAGAGCCTTTAACGCCAAAACTTTCACGATTCTGGTGGCGACGGGAGCTAGTTTCAAGATTTATGGCTCGCTGGAGAACATACTCAACGCGGCCTTGTTCAATCCTTTTTTGACATTTGACCTGTCGAGCACCTCAGTGCTCTACGTTCTTCTCCGTATGCCGCTTCAATTCAAGGATAAGCTCCCAAAGGGAAAAATTGAGTTAGCAGTAGCCAACTGGTTCAAGAAAAAAGCCAGCCTCAACTCCATTTGCGTAACTGAACCCGTCTACGTGGAAGATGTTAGCGACCGAATAGACGTGGCTATGTTCGTTGGTGGTTTCGATTTGACTGAGATGTTCGCTTCGCTGGAGAAGAAAGTGAACCCAACAAAAAATCAAGTAGTCAAAAAAGGCTGGATAAAAGAGGAAGAGTGGAAGGGCATAGTCAAGAGTTTAACGGCAAGCTGAAGCTTAGGCACCGCGTTTTCTTAACGATTATTTTTTCTTCACGTTGTTATTGTTTAGCTCTTCAATGACTTGTTTTGCTGAAATTCCATGCTCAAGTAGGTAGGAACGAGAGAGGCTTCTTTCGAAATCATTAGACTTGTTATATAACAGCTGCATCTCATCATACGCCTCAAGATGTTCTGCTTTTCCTCTGCCCGCCACAACCAGAACCCGCGTTACCCATGGATCCCGAGACTCAGTCACTCGCACGGTTATTGTTCTTGACACTTCGCTGGTGACGTATGCTGCTAGCGCAGTGTATACCTCTTGTGTTAAATCTTCGCTCCATAGTTTCTGAGGCGCCTGCACAGTTACCCAGATATAATCCGATTTATAGTTTGGCTTAAATCCCATCACGCTCGGCGTCTTGAAAACGCGTATGAGGCTTTTCATGTAATCTTTGTAGTGCTCCATGTCCAGTATGTCTTTGATCATTATGTTCTTGGTCAGCGTCTCTTCTTGCTCAGTTAGTATCTTGAAGATTATCTTCAATTGTTCGTTTTCAGTGAGTTCAGCGGATTTCTCAAAGTATTTCTTGGGCTGAGTTATTTCGGCAATTTTATCTTCATATTCCTTCTGCAAATCCACTATCTTGTTCAGTCTCTTACGATACTCGGCAGTTACTTCAAGCTTTTTACCCAGCTGATCATACAATTTAATGACGCCGTCCACTTTGTCAAGCTGTTCACAGACATAGGCTTCTTCTTCGTGAATTCTTTTCAGATCCCGTTCAATTTGTACAAGTTGCTCTTTAGCGTACCTTTTCGTACTGAAGAGTTTTCTTATCTCGCGTTCTTGCTTTAGCTTGTCAAATTCGCGTCTTTTCTTTGTCTCTTGTATCCGCATCAGTTCACAATCGACGATGCCTTTTTTATCCATGTATTTTCCGATTATTCCATTTAGGTAGGCAAGGTATTCGTCGATCATTTTCGCTTCGTCGGTCGCTGTTCTCAGCATTAACTGCACTACGAGATAGAGAGTTGACAGCTCAGACTGGATATTTCGTAAATCTTTTAATTCAATCTCGGATTCTGGGAGAACCTCGTAGTATCTGACCAGGGCTTCAACGAAATATCGTGTTTCATCATAGAACTTGAGGATGCTGAGAGACTTGTCGGCAACCTCAACCAGATTCATGAAATCCTCCAAAATCCTCTTTTGCCGGACTGTGAAGACCTGCGAGCTGGGAATCAACTGCTTTAGCCGCTCAAAGATGGCAGTTTTCCTTTCGGAGAATTCAAGGTGTGTTTTCGTAAAGCGTCTGAGCAAGCTTTCCAAGTTGTCTACTTTTCTAGAGCCTTCCTTATGAAGCGTCAAATTCACTATGGCGTCCTCTATTGGTCCAGTTTTGCTCATCAGTTTGATGGTTGACAGATACCGCATCAGTTCGCTCATCCAATTTTCCGCTTGAAGCTCAATGCCTTTAACATGTAATTCCAAGTCTTCTTCAAGCCGTGGATTGTTGTGTATTGTTGATTTCAGTTTCTCCTCAAACTGTTCTTCGGCGTAGGTGCCAGTTTTTATAAGATAGTTTTTGTAGAGGTTTCGTGCTTCTTCATTACTGTTCTTGAGTATTTCGTGAATTTTGCCCAAGATTTCGAGTTTTTCCCGTCTAAGATCATGCAGCAATTGAAGCTTTTCAAAGTTTAGCTTCAAAGCAGATATGTAATCATCCATTGGATATACGACTTTGAACATGCCAAGAGTGTGGACGTAATTGTCTGTGAGCCCAACCTCTGTGCCTATTCCCCCTAGGAGATCAGCTAAATCGAAGTCCATTAAAACATAGAGCATGTCAACGATCATGTCATCCATTTCGCTTCGGGCAGCAACGATGTTGCCTACTTTAGTATAAGCGGGTAATAGCGGCAAGTAAATGAGTGCATTCAAAGGATTCCGATATAATTCGCCATACGTTTTAACCACGTACTCATTGTAATCCTTATTCAACAGCAGAGACAGCTCGTTCATAGCCGTAAAGGCTGAGCAGCCCTTTGCTGGAGGGTCATCTCCGCCACAGGGAGCTACCACGAAAGCTATGATTGGCACGCCGGAGCCTAAGACTTTTCGCAGATGCCGCGCGAAATCGAAAAACACGCCGCTTCCAGTGCCGCCGCCTAACCCATATAGCAATAGCACAGTTGGCGTGATTATTGATGAAAGCGCCTGCTCTTTGAATGAATTTATGAGGCTCCTGATTATGCCAAGTTGATAGTAGTTCAACGCGTATATTGCCTTGGCTAGGGCTCTTCGTCTACCTGCGCCGCCAGCCATTGGCGGTATAGCCATTGTTGAATTAAGCCATGGGTGAAAACTAAGTTTTGCGCCCTCGCCAACTAGGTACTCGTTGAATTTCTGGTTGATGAAGTCAAACATTGCCTCTGCAGTTGGAAACTTCACCGATTGCGCCAGCAACCGTAGCCTTTCTGTTGGTATGCCTGCTTTGACCATTGACTTTGTCATCTGCTCATTGCTTTCTTGTAAGGCTCTAATCTCAGGATCAGCTATGTCGATCGCTAATAGCGACAAACGTGTAATTTCATTCCCCAGTAATTCCTGGGTCTTTCTATTCTTTAGAAAAGTTTCTACGATGTTAGTTCCTGCTGAACCGAGTCCTATCAGCTGCACGCTGTTTTGGTATATTTTCGTGTTTTCACATCCCAACTAGACTCTTGAGCCTGTCTTTAACGCCGTCCAGACTGGACGCGATAGTTCTGTCAATTTTCGACGCTCTCAGGGTTAGTCCTTCTAAATCCTTGATTTGGTCCTCGAGAATTAGTAGAACATATTTGATTTTTCCTCTGGCTCTCAGAAACAGGAAACCTAATACGGCTGCGACCACTGCCACGATCACGATTATTGGCAGGAAAAGAGATTCCATAACAGCTGAAGCAGGCTCGGCTGAGACGTCTAGTGCATTTAAGAGAGCAATAGCGTTGTCAACGTATCCTGCCGCAAACTCGGCTTGGGCTTGCGCAATAACGTTTTCAAAGAGTTCAACGTACCCCGCAGAAACGCCGCTGTCCTTCAGCGACTGCAACTTTTCTTGTTTTGCCTCGAGAAGGCTTTGGTAATTACCCATTGCTGCATTGTACACAGAGGGCTTGATTTGATCCAGAACATCGCCACCGGCAACGGATAACTGAACCAGAGTGAATTTTACAGGTGTGCTTTTCACCGCGCTTGACGGAATCTTGCCGTAGCATATCATTTCGACAGTTCCTTTAGTCCAACTGAAATCTGCAGTTGCTGAATTCGGGTTCGAAAGCGAATAATTCACCGAGTCAACTTCCCAGTATACGGTGTGAAGTGATGAAGGCTGCATACTTGTTGAAAGCCTCAACTTGCCAGAGCCGCTTACCAATATGTCGATTGTGAATGTCACCGTAAGCTCTGATCCAGCCAGTATTTGTGAATAAGTTTCATTAATCCCTGCTTCGGAGTCAAACTTCAAAAGAAGCTTGCCAGTTGAGTCTCGGACTGTATATTTTGTGATCCATTCGCCCTCCTCAACCTCAGCACAATACGCAGGTGCCACAGATACAACCGTTAACAATAAAAAGAAACATATTGAGACCGCAAACAATTTCGTCCTCACTCTTCAATCCCCCTTGCCCAAAGTTTACCATACTACGCAATATAACTCTTATGCTAGTCCATGGTTTGCGTTGGATGACTATAATAGCTAGAATGGCAAACATTAGAATTACCACAATGAAAGGAAGTATGGAGAATCATTAATGAAAAGACGACAGCTATTAGGTTCACTACTTATAATAGGAGCATTTGCACTCGGCACAATCATATTTATCGTCCTAACTGAGAAGCCTGCAGATTCTAAACTCGCATACTACACATACAGCATTGTCAACACTTATCCCCATGACGAAAACGCTTTCACACAAGGACTAGTATACGAAAATGGCTCGCTGTATGAAAGCACAGGACTTTACGGCAGCTCCACGCTGCGCCGCGTGAAATTGGAAAACGGCGAGATTCTGCAACTCTACACTCTTCCAGAGTGGTACTTCGGCGAAGGAATCACGATTTTAGATGACAAGATAATCCAATTAACATGGAACGAGCATAAGGGTTTCATCTATGACAAGCACAGTTTTGATTTACTGCAAGAGTTCAGTTATTCTACTGAAGGATGGGGAATCACATATGATGGCAATCGGCTCATAATGGGCAATGGATCAGCAACCTTGATTTTTCTAGACCCAGAAACCTTTGAGAAAGTCGGGCAAGTCGAAGTGCACGACACCGCGCCAGTTACCCAGATTAATGAACTTGAATACATCAATGGGAAAGTCTATGCCAACATATGGAAAGAAGAAAAAATTGCAATAATTAATCCTCAAACTGGGCAAGTTGAAGGGTGGATAGACCTGAGCGGCATCCGAGACATAGAAAACCAAGACGTGGACAATGTGCTCAATGGCATTGCCTATGATGCAGAGGGAAACAGACTCTTTGTAACTGGAAAAAGGTGGCCACATCTCTTCGAGATTAAGTTGATTCCTCGCGAATAGTGCAATATCTTCAATCCGAAGCGACTAAAACAACGAAGTGACCGCAAACACGAAGAAAACTTGTTTAATGCCCCCGTTTGCACGGCACAAGAGTGCATAGAGAAATGTAGGCGTTTTCCTTGCCCAAGTCAAAGGCTTTCAAATTCTGTTCTATAGTTTTCGTGGGTACAGCCTCGGAGATGCTTTCTCGGATATAGTTCTCTTCAACAGGGAACACTTCAAGCGCGGACAAGCAGCCGAGGAAAACTGTGTTTTCAGTGTTTACGTTTCCGCTCTCTCTCGCCAGCTTCAAAGCATCAATTACGGCAATGTTTGGCGTCCAACCCTTCAACTTTGAAACGATATTCTCAACTGTAATGTATTTTGTGCCTTTTGCGGTTATGATTTTTGAGGTTTCTATTGGCGGGTGCATTATTCTCTTGTTCATCAGCACTACCCCGTCCTTCTTGAGATATTCAATGTAGCGTAGAGGCTCAATTGCTTCAAGAGCGACCAGTATGTCCGCGTCTCCATAGCTAATCAGGGGCGAAAAAGCATCTTCGCCTATCCGCAGGTGAACAGAGACTGTGCCGCTTCTCTGCGAAAGTCCGTACATTTCTCCAGTTACGACTTTTTTGCCGCTTTTAGCGCACGCGTTTCCTATAACGGTGGTCATCAGTACGAGTCCCTGCCCTCCGACTCCGCACAGGAATATGTTGCGGCTCAAGTTTTCACCTCTGTCCTCTTTATTGACTGGAAGGGACATAGTTTAGAACAGACAGAACAGCCATCGCAAATGTCCGGCGATATACGCGGCTGCTGGTCCTCGTCTATTTCGTAAGCAGGGCAATAGAAGGTTCTCAGGCACATGTAAGGTTTCTTGCACAGGTTTTTGTCAACGTAGAAGGGTACGATAGGCTCGCCTCTTCGCCTCTTGTTTCTGTCGCCGTAAAGCGCGCATTCCCTCCGAGAAATCACCACGGAAAGCCCGTCAAACTCCAACGCTTTCCTGAAGACTTCAACATTGTTCTTGACATCATATGAGTCAACTATTTCTAAAAAGTCCACACCGATAGCCCTGCAGATGTTCTCTATGGATACTTTCTTGCCCTGCCGCCAGCCTGCTGTAAATTCGGTTGACGGATTTGACTGTTGACCCGTCATGGCAGTCACAGAATTATCCAAAATCAGCAAAGTAAACTTGTTCCCGTTGTGAACCGCGTTTATTAGCGCGGGTATTGCAGCGTGGTAAAAAGTCGAGTCGCCAACTACTGCGACAACTCTCTCTTCGATTGCATGCGACAAACCATTTGCAACGCCCACGGAAGCACCCATGCACAGTGAACTGTCAGAACGCGATATCGGCGGAAAAACCCACATTGAATAACAGCCGATATCGTTCGCAAAATAGTGTTCTTGCCCCTTAGCCACTTGAATTCTGAGCGCCTGATTAAGCGCCACAAAAGTAGCCCTGTGAGGGCATCCTGCACAGAACGTTGGATACCTGTCGGGAATATCTACTTTAAGCTTCTTCGCTTCTTGTATAATCGACTCGTAGTCAACGTATTCCATGCCCATAGCTGAAGCTATTCCCTTGACAACGATGTTCGGGTTAAATTCCCACGCTTCCGAAAAAGTGCCAGAGCCCTTGCCGAAAATTGCTACTGATGGATTGGCAGCCTTAGCGATAGCGTACACTTCCTTTTCCAAATAAGGAGAAAGCTCCTCGACGATAACCGCCTTTTTCAAGCCTTTAATGAAACTACTGATTGTATTCTTCGGAAGTGGATAAGTGGTGCCCAACTTCAGGATGTTGACCTTCTCTTGAAGACCTAGCATCTTCAGCGCTTCCAACACGTACAGGTACGAGACGGAAGACGTTATCACTCCAACATCAGAATCTGCACGCTTTACAAAATTAAACTCTGATTTCTCAAATTCTTCAGCCAGCTTCGCTGTGCGTTCAAGCATCTCAAGTTTCTTTTGTCGCGCAACTTCGCCCAGCGTCGTGAACTCCTCTTTCAGCTCCTTCCACTTGGCTTTCTTAAACGCCGTTCGCTCCAGATTCTCTAACCTGACAATGCTACTCTGATGGTTCACTCTTGTAACTGTTCGAATAATCACTGGAACCCTGTGCCGTTCAGAAATTTCGAACGCCTTCTTCACCATGTCTTTTGCCTCTTGCGGAGAAGACGGCTCGAGCATCGGCACGTAAGCGTTAGGAGCAAAAAATCTGCCATCCTCTTCAGATTGCGAAGAATGCGCGTGCGGGTCGTCTGCAATCACCAGAACTAACCCGCCTCTTACGCCAGTATAGCCAAGAACGAAGAGTATGTCAGACGCCACGTTCGCACCGACACTCTTCATCGCTGTGAGGCTTCGCAGCCCAGCGAAGGAGGCACCAGCACACACTTCCAATGCAACCTTCTCGTTTGTAGCAATCTCCATCTGGTAATCAAAATTGCCTAAAGCCTCTGAGAAAGTATCTAGAACCTCGGAAGTAGGCGCTCCAGGATAGAAAGCCACGACCTTAACGTCCGCTTCTAGAGCTCCTCTAGCAATCGCCTCGTTGCACAGCATGAAAACGGTTTTCTGCTCTTTAGCTAAAAAATCTTTAAGTACCATAAATAAATAATGGCGGTCATTGGTAATAAATATTCAGTCACTATTATTTTTGTTTCAGCAGCACTTTAATAATGTAGTTGGAAAACGCAACTATCTCTGATATAGTCAGTTTTGATTTTCCTTTTTTCCTGTTTTCGAAAGTTATCGGAATTTCGCCTACCTTCAAGTTATGAAGTTTAGCTTGTCTAATTGTTTCAATTTGGATTTCATAGGTTTGGCTGTGGAGTTTAGGCAAAACTGTTTGGACACACCTTTTGGAGTAACACCTGAAGCCGTTGGTGAAATCATTTACTCGAAGCTGTATAAGGGAACCAGCCAGTCTGTTTGCGACCATACTAGTTATTCGCCTAAATACGGTCCAGCCCTTGGCTGCGCCTCCTTCGCAGTATCTACTTCCTACAACCAAATCATAGCCATTTTTTGCGAAGTCTAAAAGTCTGGGAATATCGTATGGGTTGTGCGAGTAGTCAGCATCCATTGTTATTATGTACTTGGGAGGGTTTGGCTGTGACAGAAGCAGTTCGAAACCATCTCTAATCGCCGTTCCAAGCCCCATCTTGCGGGGGCGCGTCAACAAAAGTATGTTCCCGTATTTTTCATTCAGCTCTTCAACAAGGCCCCGAGTCGCATCGGGACTCGAATCGTCGATGACCAATAATACAGAATTTAGATTCAAACCTTCGATTGTTTGAATTAGGCCACCTATATTTTCGGCCTCACAGTAAGTTGGAGAGATTATCCCTACATCTGGAGCCGCCTGTGTTTCTGATTGGGTCAAGGGCTTATCAGCCCATTAATGGTATTAGGGCTAATATATCAAATTTTTGGATGAAGAAGCCCAAAAAAAGCTTTTGTACCCATGAACAACTCTGGTTGAGAACGTGACTGCTTGAAAGCTCATCCCACGCCGAGAACTGCTTTCTGATTTTCCATGAAAAGTATTAAAAAGAGAGACACTTATTTATCATCAGGTATGCAACGGGGATGACCAAGTGGATTTCGCTTTTGCTTGCGACGTAATGCTGGATCTTGGTGGCTCAATTCGACCAGCCATGTACTTAGCCAACGAATTGATCGTAAGGGGCCACAAAGTTTCTGTAATGTCGCCACTAATGTCAGAGCGGGTTGAAGAAGGTCTACGTGAGAACAATATAGAGCCCATAAATTTACGTGCCAAGCTTGTTGTCAAGAATTTAGGAAGTT
>Ga0214473_10001657_pt1 | contig 28853 bp, 21 predicted proteins | sample RVTome_7_FD_203509 | JGI IMG/M metagenome (GOLD analysis project Ga0214473, IMG submission 203509) | Soil microbial communities from uranium-contaminated site in the Upper Colorado River Basin, Wyoming, United States - RVT98D197 | ecosystem: Environmental > Terrestrial > Soil > Contaminated >...
GCCCTCGGGCCCGAAGCGGTACGACGTGGCCTCGCCCGAGGGCGCCGTCACCGACGACAGCCGATGCGCCCAGCCGCTCGAGAGCCAAACCGGCGAGGCAGGGCGCTGGTCGCTCTCGCCCTGGAACGCGTAGGCCGTGGGGGCATCGAGCGCCGGCACCGCGCTCCCGTCGCGCAAGCCGTAGCTGACGTCGCCCTGCGGGACGGCCTGGTAGCCGTAGCGCCAGGGCGCGCCCCCGCCCGAGAGCGTCGCCGCCTCGAGCCCGCTGTGTGCGTCGTAGCCCAGCGCGCGCACCCGGCCGAGCTCGTCCGTCCTCGTCGTCGGGAACGACCCGGCCTCGTCCCCCGGCGTCGTGCCGGCGTAGCCCGTCGAGCGCGAGCTTCCGTCCGGGTAGCTCACCGACTCGACCAACCCGTGCGGGCTCAGGTGCTCTGTCGTCGTGCGGCCGAGCGCATCGGTGACCGAGCTCGTGAGCGGCGTGACATCGTATTCGGTCCGGTAGTCGCGCGCGTCGACCGTCGCCACGACACGGCCGTGCGCCCACACCGTCTCGGTCGTGTGGCCCTCGGCGTCGATGCGCAGGGTGACCCGGCCGGCGGCGTCGAGCACGTACCGCGTCACCGCGCCCGTCGCCTCGTCGGTCTCGGTCTCGAGCCTGCCCGCGGCATCGTAGCCCAGCACGGTGCGGTTGCCGAGCTCGTCGATGCGCCAGCTCAACCTCCCGGCGCCGTCGTGGTGCTCGCTGGAGGTGTCGCCGCCGGGCGTAGTCCAGCTCTCGAGCCGGCCCGTGCGCGAGAAGCGCCGCTCCACCCGGCCGAAGGTCGGCCCCTCGATCGCGGTCCAGTCGCGTCCTCGCTCGCCGTACTCGTAGCGGACCCGGTTGCCGTTGCCCCAGTCGGCCTCGAGCGGCCGCCCCGCCTCGTCGTACGCGAAGCTCGCCGTGACGCCTTCGCGCGTCATGCCGAGCACGTTGCCGTTGTCGTCGCACCGGACCTGCGTGACGACGCCGAACGGGTCGGTGGTGCGCACCGGCCACGGCTGCCCGTCGTACTCGTACGTCGAGGTTCCGAAGCGGTCGGTCTGGGTCGCGACGGTGCCGTTCGGGTGGAACGTCTGCGTCCAGACGACATGGCCGAGCTCATCGCGCATCGACGTCGGGTTGCCCTCGGGTGCGTACGTCCAGCGCAGCTCGCCCCCGCTCGGGAGCGTCATGCTGGCAGGGTGCCCGAAGTACGCGTAGCTCCAGCGCGTCGTGAAATCAGCCGGATCCTCGGTCGGGCCGTGCGGGTCGACGCGCGCGGTCACGTCACCGCTGCCGGGGAAGTACTCCCAGCGCGTCGTGTTGCCGATCGGATCGGTCCTCGACAGCATGTGGCCGAACCGGCCGTCGTGGGTGGTGCGCGTGACGTGGCCGAGCGCGTCGGTCTCCGTCTCGACGTTGCCCCAGCGGTCGTAGGTGTAGACTATGGGCCGGTGTGTCGGGTCGACCTGGCGGACGCTCCGTGCGTCGAGGTCGTACTCGCTGGTCGTGCACGCGTCGTCGACATCGCACACGTTCGTGACGCGGCCCTCGGGCGAGTAGTCGAGCGCCGCGACCCGCTCGCCGCGCGGGTCGATGATCGCGCTCAGGTGATGCGCGATCGCCGGGTGATAATCGAAGCTCGTGTACTCGCCCAGCAGGTCTATCACGCCCACCAGGTCGCCCCGGCCGTCGTACTGGTACTGCACCTCGTGGCCCATCGGGTCGCGGATCGTGAAGATCCGGCCCTGGCTGTCGCGCTCGATGCGGATCTCTCGGCCCGCCGTGTGGGCGATGCGGTCGTCCTCGAAGAACACCCAGTTGCCGTTCGGGTCGGCCATCCGCAGGATCCCGCGGCGGGTGGACACGTCGTAGATGCGTCCGTCGGGCGTGACGAGTTGCAGCACCTCGGGATCGAACAGCTCCGTTCCGGTGAAGGCGTCGTACAGGAAGCTCGGTGCCAGCGTCGCCGGATTGTCGGTGGGCTCGTGCGCCGTCGAGCGCACGCGCGTGTCGCCGAGCAGGTGAAGCTCGGCCCCCTCGCCGGTGCCGTCGACGAGCTCGAAGAACACGTCGCCGGTGCAGCTTCCCGACACCGGCTCGAGGTTCACGAGCACCGGCCGGAACAGGTACCACTCCCGGTCCGACAGGCGCACCTCGGTGAAGTGGGTTTCTTGTTCGTAGGTCTCGCGGCACGGCAGCGAAAACGGATCGCTGCTCGTGTAGATGGCGTGGGCCTCGCCGATCGGGCGGCTGTGCCGGGCCTCTGCTCGGTGCACGTCGAGCGTCCAGCCGTAGCCGAAGTCGCCCCTGTGTTTGTCCCGGCTGTCGTAGCTGCGGGTCACCGTGATCGGGATGCCCATCAGCGGCACGACCATGTCCACGAAGGAGAGCTGCACCACGCCCACCTTGGCTCGGCCGTCGACCCGGATGCGCACCGAGTCTTCGCCCGTCCGACCGTTGACGTCCTCGGCGATCAATCGCAGCTCGTAGTAGCCGTTCTCGAGCAGCGTGGTGTCGAGCCGTCCGAGCAGGTCGCCCGCGACCGGATCGAGCCCCTCGTGGATCTGGAAGAAGCCCGTCTCGTTCGTGGGCCTGAGCGCCAGCGTGTAGCGGACGAGGTTGGCGTCGGTCGCGGTGCCGAGCACGTCGTGGATGTAGGGCAGCGTTTCGTCCTCGGCCGGCGAGGTGATCTCGACGAGCGGGCCGGTCGTATCGACGGGGTCGGTCACCGCGATCGGCACCGTGACCGTGGCCGTGTTGCCCCGGCCGTCGTCCGCCGTCGCCACCGCGCGGTGCACGCCCGACACCGTGCTCGACCAGGTGGCCGTGAGGTCGGGAGCGAGCGGCACGACGACGCCGTCGACGGTGAGCTCGACTGTCTCGACGCCGACATCGTCGGTGGCCTCGACGGCGAGCGTCGCGCTCTCGCCGGGCGAGAGGCGCGCCGGGTCGACCGTCAGCGTCACGGTCGGCGCTCGCGTGTCGGACTCGACTTCGATCACGAAGCTCTGCGTGTCGCGATCGCCTTCGAGGTCGGTGACCGATACGGTGACGGGCTCGGACCCGACGGCCGACGGGATCCACTGGATGAGGCCGCTCACCGGATCGATCGCCATGCCGGGCGGTGCGACGTCGAGCGCGAAGGTGAGCACGTCGCCGGGGTCGGGATCGGAGGCGTCGACGTCGTAGGCGTAGGCGCCCGAGACCGTGGCGCCCCGCGGCGGCAGGCTCGTGATGTAAGGGCCGTCGTTCACGTCCTCGACGACGATCGTGAAGATCTGGAGGTCGGCACGACCGCTCCGATCGACGACGGCGAGGTTGACCTCGTGGGCGCGGACCTGGGTCGCGGTCGGCGTCCAGCGGACGAGCCCGGTCGCGGGGTCGATGGTCATGCCGGTCGGCCCCGACTGGATGAGGTAGCGGAGCGTTTCGGCCGGGTCGGGGTCGAAGCCCGCGGCATCGTATTCGTAGCGGACCCCCTGGGTCGCGACGAGTGGCGGCGTGCTCACGAAACGCGGTGGCGCGTTCGTCGAGACGCGAAGCACGAAGCGCCGCGCCGCGATTGCAGCGAAGGGATCGCGCGCTGCCACGATCACGTCATGGTTGCCGAGCTGCGCGATGGACGGCGTCCAGCGGACGATGCCCGTAACGGGATCGATCGTCATTCCCGCCGGGCCGAGGAGCAGCGCGTACGTGAGAGCGTCTCCATCCGGATCGACGCCTTCCACCTGCGTCTCCCAGAGGATGTCCGCGACGGCCTCGGTGCCGAGGACCGGGCGGATGAAGGGGACCGTGTTCAGCCCGTCGACGACCACGAAGAAGTCCTGGGTCGCCGATCCCCCGCTGGCGTCACTGACGAAGAGGCGGACCGGGTGCACGCCGATCTGCGCTCTGGTGGGCGTCCAGCTCACGACGCCGGTCGCTGCGTCGAGCGACATGCCTGCGGGCGCGAAGGCGAGGTTGAAAGCGTACACGCCGTCGCCGCCCGCCGCGTCCGCATCATAGAAGTAGAGGTCGTCCAGGAACACGGAGATCGGAGGGACAGTCGTGAAGCTCACGGGCAGGAGTCCCGAGAAGACGGTGACCTGGAAACGCTGCGTGGCGAACGCGCCGAGGCCATCCTCGACGTGGACCGTCACAGGGTGGCTCCCGACGTCGCTCTCGACGGGGCTCCAGGTGACGACTCCGAGCGCGTCGATCGTCATGCCGGCGGGCGCGACGGGCAGCGAGAACGAGAGCGACTCGCTCTCGGGATCGGTCGCAACGACGGCGTAGACGTAGCTCTCGCCCGCGATGACGGAGGCTACGGGCGGGGAGGTGATCGCCGGCTGGCGGTTCCCGAAGACGACCTCGATCTCGAAGAACTGGTCGACGAACGCGTCGTGCGGGTCGCGCGCGCGGACGCGCACGGCGTGTCGGCCGATTCGGCTCTCGTCGACCGGCCAGCGGATCTGCACGGCGTCCTCGATGGTCATTCCGAGCGGCGCCGTGACGAGCTCGACCGTGACGGGCTCGCCGTCCGGGTCGACGGCGACGACGTCGTAGGCGTAGACATCCGTCGGCCTGGACGCGTCGAGCGTCAGGAGCGTCGTCGGGGTGCTCGTGATCGTCGGAGGCCGGTTTGCGTCGCCCGAGCAAGTACCGAAGCCGTCGCACGTGCCCGTGCCGCCGCACGGCGTTCCGGCGACCGCGGGCTCGTGCGTCACGCCGATGACGTCGTCGCAGACGTCGGCCGTGCAGGCGTTGCCATCGTCGACGTCGAAGGGAAGACCGGGGACGCAGGTGGCCACGCTATCGCACAGCTCTACGCCGTTACAGAAGCTCGTGTCCGCGCACGAACTGTCGACGGGGAGTGGCTCGTGGACGACGCCGACCGCAGGATCGCAGCTGTCCGCGGTGCAGGGGTTACTGTCGCCCACGATGGCGGGCAGACCCGGGGTGCACGTACCTGTCTCGCCGGGCCTGCCCACGACCCTGAGCTCGACCGCGTCCACGCCGATGTACGAAGCGGCTCCTGTGACCGGATCGGGACGCGGGCGAAACACGATCGTCTCGAGATCTGCAGCCTCGGTCGGGGCGGTGAAGACGAAAGAGCGTCGCTGCCAGCCATCCGCGCCCGGGCTCGCGCGGTCGAACGCGCCGACCACGACGATGGGACCGCTGATCGACTCGTCCACCAACCCCACCTCGTAGAAGCCCCGGCCCGGGATGCGCACGCTCGGCCGGAACCAGCCGGAGATGCGGTACTCGACACCGGCCTCGAGCGGGGCATTCAAGCGTTGCGGCGCGAACTGCTCGGGTACGGCGCTCCATCCCGCGACCCAGCGAATGCCGTCGAACGCCGTCACCCCCGGGAAGTTCCCAAAGGCCGACGGGGGGAGCCCGAAGCTTCCGTCGTTCGAATACGTGTCGGGGGATGGCACGTACACGGCCCACTCCGCGGGCAGTATCCCCTGTCCGAATGCGGGAATGAGGAACGTCTCGAAGCTCGGATTGCGGATGAGGTTGATGGCGACGATGCCGCAGGTCTCCTCGCCGTCACAGAGGTCGTCGTCTGCGCAGGAGGTCCCTTCTGGAAGCGTGGTGTGGATGGAGCCCGTCGCTGAATCGCAGCTGTCCGCCGTACAGGGGTTACCGTCATCCGGGTCGAGTGGCACATGAGAGACACCCAGCACCGGGTCGCAGGCGTCGACGGTACACGCGTCGGCGTCGCTCACGTCGAACGGCGGGTCCGTGCGACATCCCCCGGGCACGATGATCTCGACGGCATCCAGACCGACGTAGGCGCTTCCGCCGGTCACTGAGTCGGGCCGCGCCACGAAGACGATCCTCTCGAGGTCGGCCGCGTTGGGCGGAGCGACGAACTCGAACGAACGAGGCTGCCACCCCTCGCTGGGGGCGCCCGCACGCTCGAACGCGCCGAGAACGACAGTCGCGCCGGAGGCCGCGTCGTCCACGAGCTGCACCTCGTACGTTCCGCGACCCGGCAATCGCGCGCTCGCCTGTAGGTGTGCGGACACTCGGTACACCGTTCCCGGCTCGAGCGATGCGCTCAACCGCTGCCCGAGCGTCTCGGTCGCAGCGCTCGAGCCGGCGGCCCAGCGAATGCCGTCAAAGGCGGTGATGCCCGAAAGACTGCCGAAGGCGTCGGGATCCAGTCCGTAGCTAGCGTCGTTCGAGTAGGTATCGGCCAATCCACCCGACGAGAACCACGGCTCCGGCAGCACGTCTTGGCCGAGAAGAGATACGATGAACGTCTCGAAGCTCCCGTTTTCGAGCAGATTCGGGCTGTCGGATCTACACACCTCTTCGCCGTCACACGGGTCGTCGTCGGCGCAGGACGTGCCATCTGGAAGTCGCTCGTGCGTCGTTGTGCCGGTCGCCAAGTCACACGCATCGGCCGTACACAGGTCCCCGTCGTCGTCGACCGCGACGGGCGTGCCGGCGACACAGGCTCCCACGGTGCAGGTCTCGATGCCGTTGCAGGCGTTGCTATCGTCGCAGGGCCGATCTTGGACGACGCCCGCGACGCACTCGCGGAGGTCGTTCCCGAAGCACTCCGTCGGGTAGTCGTCATCCGTGATCCCATCGCAGTCGTCGTCGATGCCGTCGCAGGTCGAGTCGTCGGTGCCCGGGACGCCGGGAACACACGTGTCGACGATGAGGCCGTCAACGCAGAGGATGACACCGATCGTGGCGCATGCTCCGGTGCCGCACGCGCTCGACGCCCCGCCGAAGCCTTCGTCGGCGGTGCCGTCACAGTCCTCGTCGACGCCGTTGCACGTCGTGTCGTCGCCCGTGGGCGTGCCGGGCGTGCAAGTGTCGACGGTCGTTCCGCTCGAGCAGCCGACCACCCCAGAGGACTCGCAGACGCCCAGGCCGCACGTGCTCGCCGTGTACGGTACGGACTCGTCGAGTCGGCCGTCGCAGTCGTCGTCGATGCCGTCGCAGGTCGTGTCCGGCGATGCGTCACCGGGGGTACAGAGCTTCACGACTCGACCACCGGAGCATCTGCGCGAGCCCGAGCGCTCGCACGCTCCGGCACCACACGTCATGCTCGTCGCCGGGTAGTCCTCGTCGCGAACCCGGTCGCAGTCGTCGTCGACGCCGTCGCACGTGGCGTCGCTCGGCGCCGGTGTACCGGGAGTGCACGAGTCCACGACCGCGCCCGACACGCACGAGGTCGCGCCGGTCGCCCCGCACGCGCCCACACCGCACGAGGTCGTGAGCGAGACGTGGTCCTCGTCCGTCACGCCGTCGCAGTCGTCGTCCACGCCGTCGCACGTGGCGTCGCTCGGCGCAGGTGTACCGGGCGTGCACGAGTCCACGACCGCGCCCGATTCGCAGCTCGTCGCGCCCGTCGCGCCGCACGCGCCGACCCCGCACGAGGTCGTGAGCGAGACGTAGTCCTGGTCCGCCACTCCGTCGCAGTCGTCGTCGATTCCGTCGCACGAGGCGTCGCTCGGCGCCGGCGTGCCGGGCGTGCACGAGTCCACGACCACACCCGACACGCACGAGGTCGCGCCGGTCGCCCCGCACGCGCCCACACCGCACGACGTCGGGAGCGAGACGTAGTCCTCGTCCGTCACGCCGTTGCAGTCGTCATCGATCCCGTCACAGGTCGCGTCGGTGTCGCCACAGCCGCCGCAGTCCCGTTCCCACTGCAGACACGCATACGTTGCGGGAGCGCGGAAGCCCCAGGTCGTCACGAAGTCCCAGCCCTGTCCGGTGAGCAGGGGCTCACTCTGGAGCTCGCTCGTGTGGAGCGCCGTGGCGTCGCCAGCGTCACACCCGCCGGCGACATCGCAGTCGAAGAAGCTCGCGGTCACCGGACTCGATGCAGCACTCCCGTCGAGGCCCGGCGTGGCGGTGACCGTTCCCGTGCTGTAGGCGCGGGTCAGCTCCGCGTTCCGCAGCCGTCCGGCGAACAGACCACACTTCCCACCCGCACACGTCACCTCGGACCAGGAGTAGCAATCTCTCACGACGGAGACGCTGAGGGAGCCGACGAAGCCTCCCACGTCGTGGTGCCCCCGAACCGCTCCGCGAACGAACACCTCGCCGACGCTCGAGTGCTTCGCGAAGCCGACCAGCCCGCCGACGTGGTTGCGGCCCGCGATGCGAACGTTCTCGAGGCCGACCCGCGAGATGCTCGCACCCTGGGTCGCCCCGAAGAGCCCGACGTGGTTCTCCCCTGGACGATCGATCTCGAGGTCGTGGATGACGTGACCGGCGCCATCGAGAGAGCCGCGGAAGTCTCCGCCGGGGTGGCCCACGGGGCGGAACCCGTGCCCGTCGCCCGCGTCGAAGCCGGCGCAGTCGAGGTCGCTCCCGAGGCTGAAGTGAGCAGCGAGCGCGTCCTCCATGCGTTGCAGCCCGGGACAATCCACGATCACGAATGGGGCACCGAGCGTGCCGTCCCCTTCGCGCCACTCGCTCTCGCTGCCTCGAGCGTCGCTCACCGATCCATCGAGCCGGCCGGTCCGGCCGCGGAGACCTGCGGAGTGGGCACCAGACCGATCGCGCTCGGCGCTGCAGCCGCTCGCTACCGTCACCAGCAAGGTCGCGATCGACGCAGCCCGAGTCGAGCTCATGCTCATCCCCTCCCGTCGGTGCCCGCTTCATGATGTACGGAAAACTGCGCAGTCGGTCAACGGGCCGTTCCACTGACCGCTGACGCCGTGATGTCGCGATGTTGGGCACGATATTGAGACCGTCTCCGCCCGTCCCCCGTTTCCTCGGCGTGAGCGAGATGGCACCCTTCGCGGGTGGTTGGGTGTTTGCGTTGCTGGCTCTGCTCTGGGGTGCGCGTCGTGTCGCTCGGCGTGCTGCTCGTCGCGGGATGCGGTGACGACCTGACGACGATCGACGGGCGGCGGGACGCCACAGCGGGGGACGTGGGCGTGCCTCGCGACGGCGGGGTGCCCGATGCGTCGCGGGACGCGGGCAGTCCCGACCCGGACGGCGGGTGCGTTGGCCCGATGCCGCCGCCACCCTTCATGCCCGTGGACACGGGAGGGCCCGCGGGGGAATCCGTCGACGCGTGCATCGCGAGGGTCGGCTCCATGACCGACGATCGACTTCCGGCGGACCAGGGCTACGACCTGACCACCTTCGGCGGTCCCGGCGACGAGCAGCCCGTATCCTGCATCGGGGCGCCCGTGGCCGACGGGACGTGGTTCTACGCGGCGAACGCGCAGCGCTTCGCCTGTGGCCAGCGGGTCCGGCTCGTCGACGCGGCGCGGACTCGCTGCGTGATCGCGGAGGTGGCGGACGTGGGTCCGCACGCGTGCGTCGAAGCGGCGGGGGGCCGCGCGATCTGGGACGTGTCGCCGCTCGCGTCCGAGGAGCTCTTCGGGGTGACGAGCGTGGGTTGGTCCGACCATCTCGCGGTCTTCGGCGCGCCCGTGGGGCCGGACAACGCCCTCGGCGCGTGCGATCACCTCGCGGATCCGGGCGCGCTGCTCGCGGGGTTCATCGGCGGCTCCTGCGATGGCACCGCGGACTGCGCCTTCACGGGCGGGACGTGTCTCACCGCGAGCGTCGGCTGGCCCGGCGGGCACTGCAGCAGCGACTGCACGTCGGCCTGTCCCGATCGGGCCGGCCCCTACGCGTACACCGCGTGCCACGCCTTCGAGGACGGCACCACGCGGTGCCTGGCCCGCTGCGATTACACGCTCTTCGCCACCGGGTGCAGGGCGGGCTACGGCTGCGTCGACTCGAGGAACCCGGCCACGGGCGCCCTCCGGCGCGTGTGTCTCCCGGCGAGCTGCTGAGCGCTGCCGCTCGGTGAGCGGCTGCGCGTGTGCGTGCGGTCCGCGCTCACGTCACCACGGTTCGCGCTTGCGGACGTGGGGGCCGAACACCGTCCGCTTTCATCCCGCGAAGATGAAGCTCAATTGCTCCCTGAATCCGTCGCAGGGCGGAATCGATGGTCTTGCCTGTGGCCACGCACCCCGGCAGATCCGGAACGGAAGCCCCCCAGTCACTGTGCGGATCCTTGTTGATCCGCACGAGATAGCGAATCCTCTTCACGACCTGACTCCCTTCAGCCCCGCTTGGCGTTTGACCGACGCGAACGTTCCCATGGAATCGGTGAAGACTCCAACTCACGGCATCGCCCGATGCCACCCGCCTCGTCGATCGCGGGGCTCACCCGCTTGCGGCGTTCGAGCGACCCGTCGACCTCGCGTCTCGGCGAGGCAGTGGCGGCAACGACAGCGTTCGCTCCGGCGGCCAGGCGTAGGGAACATCATCCAGGCCTCGTGGCAAGCTGCTTTCCAACCGCTCGACCAAGCTGGTCAGATCCGTGTCGCGATCACTCTCGAGGCGCGAACGCTCGACCAGCAGGAATCGGTCCCTCGGCAGGACACTCAGACAATGCCGTGGATCGTGGAGGAAGCGCAGCACAAACCAGCGCGCGCTGTACAGTGTCGGCCGATTGCCAGAGGACTGAGACCGTTGCGGCCCCCACTGTTCGGGTCCGTGGACCAACGGTTCCACGTCCACGTCCTCGCCGATCCGGAGAGGCTTCATCTCCTCCTCGGCCTCGCGTCGCGCGGCCGCGATCCAGTCCCGATCCTCGCCCGGCTCCACATGACCGCCCACCAGGCTCCAATCGCCCCACTTCGGATGCTCGTACAGCAGGAAGTAGTCGCGGTGGTTCAGCTGCAGCTTCGTCACGACATAGACGACCTTCGAGTGCCGCGTCGCCTTCAGGTCTTCGTCAGCCATCCCTGCTCCAGCACGAGCTGTGACCACGCCTCCAAGTCAAGCTCCCCGGCCTTGTTCCGCAATTCCTCGGGTTTCTCGAAGCTCATCGTAAGGGGATGGACACGTCCCCGGCTCTTGAAGGCCTTGTCAATCAGATGATCCGCCACGAACCGGTTGTCAATGGGAACCTGGAAGATGACGCCGAGATGCTGAGGCTCTTCCTCTCGCGTCCACACGAGCCCGAGCGGTTCGGGAGACAGATCGAGCGCAGCCAGGTGGAGGTCTGACACCATGCGCTGTACGAGCACTTTCTTCAGCTGATCGGGTCTGACCTCGGCCTCCTCTGCGACGTCGACGTGTGCCCCTTTCCAGATGGCTCGCTGACCGTAGCGCCTTCGCTTCTTACCGTCGTGCCTATCGAACACGAAGACCCCTCCGTCGCTGGTGTGAACACCGGCAGCGACGATCTGAACGAGTTCCGCTCGAGCCTCCGCGACGGATCGCTGGTGGAACACCAGCCGGTCGGCGAGGTGCCTCCACGCGTCACCGGCTCCCCACGCGATGGCGTCGGTCGAGGCGAACAGTACTTCGACGTCCAGACGGGGAACGACAGCTACCAGAGGGTCGATGCGCTCCCGCACGCGCTGCAGTAGCGTGCGGATCATCTGCGCCACCACGATCTTCTGATTGTCGAAACTAGCGTCGATGCGATCGACGGCGAACTCGCTCTGCTCGTCCTTCAACACGGCCTCGACAACATCATTGAGCAGAGCGAGTGCCTCTGGAGTCATCAAGCTGCCCTGTCGCGGCACCAGACGGTCGAGATTCTCCCGAATCATGGCCGTCTCGGGGTCCACGGTCATCAAGAAGGTCGCATCTTGCAGGGAACGCCATCGATCCAGGACGACGAAGCGGCGAAACGTCTCCGCCTCTTGGTCCGTGACTTGTCCCCGCCGCTGCTGGAGCCGGAGCCAGATCAACGCGTCGAGCAATCCGCGGTCGACGATGACGAGATGGGCGCTGCTGTCGACGACGTCAACCAACTCCACCAGCATCGAGCAGGTCGTCCACGTGTTGAAGAAGAAGTGCCCCTTCATCACGAGAGGGCAGAGCGCTGCCCGTTCACGCAGCACGTGGACCTTCCACCCCGCCTGCTTGAAGAAGTCGGCGAGCATCTGAATACTGCTCGACTTCCCCGCCTTCGGCGTCCCAGTGAGCTCGAGGACGTAGGGGCGCCGCGCTTGTCGGTCGACGATGCGCAACAACGACTTTGCGTCGTGGAGCAGTTGTTCCAGATCCGCCTCGCCCATCGCGGGCACCATACGCCCCAGCTCCCCATTTCGCCACCGGCGCAGTGGGAAACGCTGGGGAGTGTCTCTGTGAGCGCCAAGCGCCTTCTTCCGTGCGCCAGCGGCGGGCCGTTGCAGACGGCACTTGCCTTGCTATCGCCGTTGGGATTGCAAGTGGTGAGCGCCATGAAGTCCGCCTCGTCGACGAAACGTCAGACACCTGCTTCCTCAGCGAGCTCCGGCAGCGCCTCATCGGTGACATGGCGTACGACAGCAACGAGCTCGACGAACGGCTCTGGCGCGAACGGGACGTCGAGATGATCGCGCGCCCCACAACCCACTCCGTGTCGCGCACTGCCGCGGATGCCAAGTCAGCCGGATCGCGGCAGTCGCTCGCGTCGGCCGATCGCTCTGCTCGTCGCGTCCGGCCGATCGTCATCGATCGCACATCCAGGGTATGCACGCACCGGAGCCGCTCCGGTCGCACACGAGCCCGGTCTGGCACGGTGCGTCCCCGCCGCAGGACGCACCCTCCGGGAGCGACTCGCGACAGTAGCCGAGCGTGCTCCCGGAGCAATAGCCGACGCACGCGCCGAGCGGAGCCAGGTTGCGACCGTCACACTCCGCTCCGACGGGCGCGAGCTGACAGATCCCGTCCAGGCACATTCCCTCGAGGCAGCGGCCGAGACACGCCTCTCCGAGGACGGGCAACGGCGTGCACACGCCATCGCCCGCACAGAGGTGCGTCAGAGGGCAGAGCACGTCGGCTCCGCACGTCTCGCCAGGAAGCGTGATCTGTTTGCAGGTCCCGCCGTCACAGCGTGCGAACCGACCGCACGGCTCGAGCGCCGAGCAGGGCTCCCCCAGGGTGCGCGGCGGCAGGCAGGCGCCAACGAGGGTGACCTCATCGCGACGAAAGCAGGCGAGGGCAGGGGGACACGTGTCTTCGAAGTACGGTATGCATGGACCGCCCTCGCCGACCGTCCCCAGGTCCGTGCATCGGGCGATGCCGTCGTCGCCTTCGAGACATTCGTGCCAGCCCTCACAGACCGACCACAGCTCGACATCGCACGGCTCTCCGAGCGGGACCTGGGGAACACACATCCCGCCGTTGCAGTAGGTGTCCAGGACGCACGCGAGATCGCACGGCTCGCCCAGACCCGGCAAGCGCCCGCACCGCCAGGTCACGGGGTCACACCAGTGGTCCTCGATGTCGCACTCCGAGTGGGACCGGCACGGCTCCCCGTCGACTCCGAGCGGCTGACACGTTCCGGCACAAGTAGCGTCCGCGACGCAACGCGTTCCAGCCGCGCACCACAGACCGAACGACGTCACGGGGTCCCTTCCGAAGACGAGGCAGGCGCCACCCTCGGTGCTGGGTGCGTCGACGACGAAGACGTGGTCGCAGGCCTCGGGGTCGGACACCGTGCGCCACGGCGGGCAGGAATCGAGCGCCTGGAGACCGGTGAGGCAGGCCTCCGCAGCCGACGGGTCGAAGCGGGTCAGCCCCGTCTCCAGCGCCTCGCGGTAGGCTCTTCGCGTGATCGCACCGAAGCTCGAGCTGCGCTCGAAGGCGGGATGGCACGGCAGCTCATGGGTCATGGCCGCGTTGGGATCCACGCGTCCCATCGTGCGCGCGCGCGACTCACACATCACGGCGTGCCGGCAGTCCGTTCGATCGCGCTCCAGGAAGTACGCCTCTGGCGTCAGCAGGCGGCCCGCATCCTCGGGCTCGGCGTCGTGCCCGGCGTCGCTCGTGGCCGCGCCGGTTCCGCAGCCCGCCCACGCCAGGCATGACAGCAGCAACGCACCCCGACCTGCGCGCATGTTCTATCCTAGCGCGTTGGCGTCGAGAGACGCACCTACGCCCGCGGCCCCGCACGCCGCTTCGTCCAGGGATGACCCCGTTCGGGGGCGGTGGCTCCAGCTCCCGAGTCCACGTCGTACCCGCGTGGAGGCGACGCGGAATGCCGCTCGGCCGGGGATCCCCGTGCTTCAGCATCCCCCTCTGCGTCGGCGAAGGCGAGGAGTGTGATCTGGTCGATGGGTGTGACGAAGGGCTCCTGTGCGACCAGAGCGGGGCACCGACCGCCTGTCCACTGGACAACGAGCGGCGCGGATCGCGGGGGGGAGGTTGCTTCGACGACGCGCGAGGAGCACGGTGACCATAGGAGGGACCATGGCTCGTCTTCTTCCCATCGTTCTCCCGTTGGGTGCCTGCGCCAGTAGGTCCCACGACGCCGCAGAGCCCTCCGTGGACGGCGGGGGCCGTCCTTCCGCAGACGGGAGCGTGGGCTCGGGAGAGCTCACCAGGCCGCCCGCCTACTGCGCGGCTCCGGACCAGGAGCCCGCGGTCACGTGGGAGGGATGGATCGAGGCCTTCTCCTTCCCTTCGGGCTCGGAACGGGTGCGCGTCCTGATCGAGCCCGCCGGCTCGGGAGGCTGGTCCGGGTTCTTCCTCGCGGGTGACGGGCCCGAGGTGCTCGCCACACCCAGGGCACCCGACGACTGCAACTTCCTCTGCGACGCGCGGATCGACGAGAGCTTCTTCGGTCGACAGGCGCTCGAGGGCTTCCGCTATTCGCTATACGACGTCGTCCACACGGACATCCGGCTTCGCTTCGACGTGGACCGAAACGAGGTGTTCGGTGCGTGGTGCGCGGCGCAGACCCCGATCCTCGACGAGAACCGTCCGGAGGAAGATCTGTACCGGTGCCTCCGGAACACCCCCGCCGAGCAGAACTTCGCCACCGACAGTTGCCGGCTCCTCCCGGACGGCGAGCCCCCCATCCCCGTCCCCTGCTGCAAGATGACCCTCTGCGATTTCGTCTGCCGGTGCACCGTCGGGGGCTGCTTCGCCGACGCGTCGCGCGTCACGTTCGACCTGTTCATCGACGGCGACGTGGCGTCCGGCACCACGCCCTTCGGCACGGGGCATTTGCAGCGGCTCTAGGCGAGCGGATGCGAGCCGCGCACAGCATCGTGTCAGGAGGGGCAGTCTGGACCGTCGTCGGGCAAGCCCCAACGGGGCTTCCACGCGAGCTACACACATGTGGTTCTTCCTGACGCTCAAGGTCGTTGCCATTGGCTTTGCGACCGCCGCTTGCATCAAGGGTCGGTTCGCGACAGGGCTGCTCGGTGTCGCCGGTTTGCTCTACCTCACGGCGGCGAGGGGACTCAGCCTGATTCCTCCCCACCTCAGCTTGCCTCTCAACGAGTTGCTGGCCTCGAGTTGGTGGCCCTACCCAACACTGCTGACCGGCGTCTCGGTTTTGGCAACGGTCGTCGCGTTCAAGGCTGCGAATGCGGAGCGCGAGGGAACGTCAAAGCACCGGCATCTCGAGAGGGCGGGCTTCGCGTTTCTCGGAAACTCCGTCCTAGACCTGGCACTGCTGGCCATCCTGCTAGTCGCACACGCCTTGGTGGCCACGGACGACTTCTAGCCGGATGTGGACCTGCCGACGTGAGATGATCCCGCGCGCCGCGCAGGCGCGCGGCACGGTTGACAGCGCATCGGGGCAGGACCAACCTAATCGGCATCACCTCGGGGGGAGCATGCAGTACGCGCGACGAGAAGTACCCTGGTTCCGCGCGCTGCGTGGGGTGCTCGTGCTCGGCCTGGTCGCAGCGTGCGACGGAGACCCGTCGCCGGCGGACGACGCCGGCGCCGACGCTCCTTCCGAGGACGCCGCGCCCATCACCTGCCGGTTCACGAGCGACTGCCCCGCGGACATGCGCTGTGAGCCGGGAGCCCCCGGGACGTGCGTGCGAGCCAGCGACGTGCCCGTGCCGTGTGACAGCGACCCGTTTCCGGGTGACCGCGACGCGTGCGATCCCGGCGAGCTTCCGGCCGACTGGGTGTGCCGGCAATGGGAATGCGAGGGCAACTGCTACCCTACGTGCATGTGCGTCGCCGGGCGCTGGCAGTGCCGTGACGAATGCCGCGACTGGTTTCCGGATGCCGGCCCCGGCGTCGACGCCGGCCCGAGGTCCTGTGGAACGCCGCCCGTGTGCCGGTACATCTGCGGCGCGGCGTACTGAGGGCTCACGCCGCGGGTCTCTTGCTTCCGCGGTTGGACGCGCGGGAGCGTGATCGCCTATCGTCGAGCCATGGTGGGGAGGCGATGCGGGACGGCGCTCTTCGTCGTGTTGCTGATGCTGTCGGGGTGTGACGACGATGACGGAGGCGGTGGCAGCGCCTTTGTGTACAACAGCGAGTGCGAGGCACCTCTCGTCTGCCGGTCCGGCGCATGCGTGCCGGAGTGTCGCACGCAGCGGGACTGCCCGTTGGGCACATCATGCATACTCGTGCGCGAGGGGCAGGGCGCCTGTCAGCCGGAGGCCGACAGCATGTGCGTCCTGAACAGCGACTGCCCAGAGCCGCTCGTGTGCGGCGCCGACAGCCTTTGCCGCCCCGAGTGCCTCGAAGACCGGGACTGCCCGACCGGCCGCGCCTGTATCGACAGCCGCTGCGTGACCATGGCGGACGCCGGCTGAGGGGCCCTGTCGCGGTTCAGCGAGGCTGCGTCTTCGGCGCTCGACGATTGGAATCGTCGCCGGATCGTCAGCCGGCGTGCGTTCCGGTCCGTCGCGAGCGCTTGCGCAACCGGGCGGCGGCGAAGGCGAGCGCGAGGGGCGCGCCCCACGGCATGCCCGGCGACGCGCGCGGTGTGACCGCACACGAGGCGCCTCCGGACGTGGCCACCTCGGTCGCGAGCAGGTCCGACCGCCGCGTCTCGTCGATACACACCGGCTCGGGGCGGGACAGGTGCCCTGCGGGATCCCAGGCGCCGAGCAAGGCGCACAGCAGGTACACGTGCCCGACGTCGCGCAGCGGAGCATGGACGACCATCGGCGCGCCCGGCGCGATCGGTACGTACACGGTGCCGACCCAGCCGGCGCCGTCGTTCGGCTCGCCGGTGGCATCGAACGTGGCCGGCGCGTCCGTGCGGACGGCGAGCCAGCCCCGGTAGCCATCGTCGTCGACGCCGCCCCGCAGGGCCGGGAGGATCACGCGCGCGCGGATGTCGCGGACCGTTCCGGCAGCCTCGCGGCCATCGCCGCAGGGGCCGCAGTTCGTGAAGACGGGCCGATCGTAGCCCTCGAGCTCCATCGCGAGATTGCCGGTCGTCTCCAGCGGGGGCGCGAAGTCGTCGCCTGTCGTGAACGTGAACGTGAGACGCGTTGGCCCCGTGACCTCCGGGGGCATCGTGGCCTGATTTCTGAGCTCGGCTTCGACGCGGTACACGGTGCGCGGCGCGAGCGGCGCGTCGGGATGCCAGGCCGCCGAGGGCCGGTGGCTCATCCACGAGATGCCGCGGATGGGCACCTCGGTCCCGGTGGCGGCCTCGAGCAAGTGCACGGAGCCGACGGCGGACGCGAAGGTGACATCGAATTCGGCTTCGGCCGGCTCGTCCCCCCATGCCTGCCCGAAGAGCACGATCCCGAGATCGCGCGGCACGTCGACCGCGCCGTCCTCCGGCAGTGAGCCGGTGAGCGTCCAGTTAGGCTCCGGCGCGCTACCGCAAGCACGAGCACGTGGCGGCGCGCCGGCCGCGAGCACGAGCACGACGAGGAGCGAAGTGACGAGTCCGGAGCGCATGCGGTTCCCCTCCCGGAGGCTCTGGCCTCCCGAGCCACGCCTCATGCGATAGAGCCTAGGCGTCGGCCCGGCCGGCGTCCTGGGGTGGAGCAGACGGCGCGGGCTGCGAGCATGGCGTGCGCAGCGTCGAGCTCTGCTTGCAAAAGATAGCAATTGAATTGCTGTATGAGCATGGCCACACGTCAGGCACAGCTGGCGGCGCGAATCGACGAACGTGTGAAGGCTGCTGTCGAGGCGTACTGCCGAGCGAAGGGGCTCAAGATCAACCGTTTTATCGAAACGGCGCTGCTCGATCGCCTCGAGGAAATCGAGGACATCGAAGACGTGAAGCGACTCCGAACGGAGCCAACCCGGCCGTTCAAGGACGTTCTGCGCGATCTCAAGCGCGATGGCCTCCTATAGCATCGAGATCACGCGCACCGCAGAGAAGCAGCTGCGACGAGTCGCCAAGCAGGCCCGGGTCCGGCTGGTCGAGGCGATCCAAAGCCTCGCACACGCACCGCGACCTCGCGGCGCGCGCAAGCTGCAAGGCTACGACGCGGCATATCGGATTCGCGTCGGTCGATACCGCGTCATCTACGAAGTGTTCGACGACCGCGTGGTGGTGACCGTGCTCAAGGTCGGCCACCGTAAGGACGTCTAGGGCTGATCGCCGGATCCGCCGCGCAGCGCGGAGCCCCGCACCGCGCGCCCGCGACTCGCTCAGGGGCACACGTCTGCGAAGGCGTCGGCGAGGGTCATGTCGAAGACGCCCTCGAAGACCATCGCGGGCTGGTCGAGGGGCAGGGTGCAGTCCGTGAGGTTCATGAAGAAGCTGCCCCGGATCCGGTCCATCGGCAGCGTGCCCAGCGAGTCGAAGCGCACGGTTCCGCTCGCGCCCGCGCAGGTGCCCCAGATGTTCGGGTCGCCCGCGACTGCCGGCACGTAGTAGCCCACGCTCAGCTCCGTGTCGGCGGGCGCGGTGAACAGCACATTGTCTCCCGTGATGACCGACGTGCCGATGCTGTCGCGCGCCAGGACGAAGACGAGCTGACGGCCGAGGCCGAACCCGCACGCACCGTCCGTGATGCCCAACAGCAGGGCGGGGTTGTCGCAGTCGAGGTCATCCCAGACCGCATAGGCGGCGGCCGACGGGAAATCGAGGGTCGTCGAATCGACCGTCACGGTGAAGTCGTTCGACACATCGGCGGGCTCGAGCACCGTGCAGCCGGGCGGGGGCTCGCCCCCGTCGGTGCTGCCGTCCGTCGTCGCCCCGTCGCGAGGCCCGCCGTCGCGCCGGCCCACCGGCGGCGGCCTCACGCCGCCCTCGCCGAAGCTCCCATCGAGACCGGGGGCCGGGGGCGCGCGGTCTTTGGCAGGACCGCATCCGGCCAACGCGAGCACCGCGCACGGCACGAGCGAAAGCCAGCGAAGCCCCAGCGCGCCCATGGGCCCAGCATAGCGCGTCGCCGCGTGCCCGTCGAAGAACGCCTCCGCCGCTCAGCCCCGCCCCGCCGAGGAGAGGTGCTTCCGGATGACGCGCAACAGCTCGGCCGAATCCGTGGGCTTCGTCAGATAGGCATCCACGCCGGCGTCGAAGCCGCGGATGCGATCGATGCGCTCCTCCTTCGACGTCACCATCACGATGGGCACGTCCCGGTACTCCGGGCTCGCCCTCAGCCTCCGCGTCAGCTCGTAGCCGTCCATGCCGGGCATGACGACGTCCGTCGACACCAGATCGAAGTGCTCTGCCGTCGCGAGCGCGAGCGCTTCGTTCCCGTCCCTGGCGGTCGTGACGCGATACCCGGCGGCGACGAGCGCCCTGCGGATGGCCTCCCGGATCACGTCCGCGTCCTCCGCGACGAGGATGTGCGGATTCGTCGCGGCGTCCGGGTGGACGCCCTCCGGCTCCTCGACGGCCCCGACGCGAATCGCATGCGACGGGGCGGCTTGCGCGATGGCGACCACCGCAGGCACGTCGAGAATGAGAACACATCGGTCACCGATCAGCGTGGCCCCCGCCGCTCCGGGGACCCGAGCGAGCACCTTGCCCAGGCTCTTGATCACGATCTCCTGCCGGCCCAAAAAACCGTCGCACAGCAGTCCATAGCTCTGCCCCGCCACGTCCACGACGACCACGGGATGGTCGGCCGTCATCCCGCCTCCCGCCGACGCGAGCCCGAGGGCGTCGCGCAGGCGAATGAGCGGCAGGTCGCGCACTCCGTCGTAGAGCACCTCGCGGTTGGTCGCGCGCCGGATCGCCGCCGCGGGCGCGGCCACGGTGCGCTCGACGAGATCGATGGGCACGGCGTAGGTCTCACCGCCGCACCGGAGCAGCAGCACCTGCACGATGGCCAGCGTGAGCGGCAGTCGGATCTCGAAGGAGCTGCCCTGCCCGGGTCGGGAGTCGACCGACACCGTCCCCTTGAGCTGCGAAATGGTCTCTCGCACGACGTCCATCCCGACGCCACGGCCCGAGAGGTCCGACACGGCGGCCGCGGTGCTGAACCCCGGACGGAAGAGCAGATCGAAGATCTGATTGTCCTCGAGGCTCGCCGCCGCGTCCGCATCGACCAGCCCCTTCTCGACTGCCTTGCGCCGCACGCCTTCCACATCGATGCCCCGCCCGTCGTCCTCGATGCGGATCACGATCTGATTGCCTCGGTGCCCGGCCGTGAGGCGCAGCAGACCCTCTCCTGTCTTTCCCGAGGCGACGCGTTGTTCCGGGCCCTCGATGCCGTGGTCGATGGCGTTGCGCACGAGGTGCAGGAACGGGTCGTCGAGCTGCTCGACCAACACCTTGTCGAGCTCCGTTTCCGCGCCGACGAGCTCGAGCCGAACCTGCTTGCCGAGCTTGCCGGCGATCTCGCGCACGGTGCGGTTGTACTTCGACCACGTGCGCCCGATGGGCACCATCCTGAGCTTCATCACCTGGTCGCGGAGCTCGCCAGCGACGAAGTCGAGCTGCTGCCCCGCCACCTCGAGCTCGGAGCTGAGTTGGTCGAAGGCACGTTCCACGCGCCCCAGCTCCGTGGGCAGGTCCTGCGACCTCACGGCCCCGGCGCGGCGGCGTGCGGATCCGGAGCCCTGCCGGATCGCTACCGCGTTGCGGCGCTGTTCGCCGAGCTCCCGACGTATGGACCCGAGCCCCCCGAAGCTGACCGACAGGCGTCCCTTCGCGAGCACGAGCTCGCCCACCAGGTTCATCAGTAGATCGAGCTTCTCGAAGCCGATGCGCAGCGTCTGTGCCCTCGAGGCTCCGATCTGCGTAGCAGCCGGGGCCACGGCATCCGTCGTCGTCGCGGGCGCCGAACGCGCCACGGCGGCTGCAGGCCCCCCCTCGAGGCGCGCGAGGAGCGGGGTGACATCGACGTCGATGGGGGCACGGGCGGTCGCCCGCTGGACGATGGCCGTCAAGCCGTCGAGGGCGGCGAGGAGCGAGTCCACGACGCCCCTGTCCACCGCGCGTCGCCCGTCGCGCACGGCCCCCACCAGGTCCTCGGCCGCGTGCGCCAAGCGCGTCATGCGCTTGAGCCCGACAAATGCGCTCGATCCCTTGAGCGTGTGCAGGTCGCGGAACACGGCGCGCACGAGCTCCGCGTCATCGGGGGAGCGCTCGAGCTCCACCAGTCGCTGCGCGAGACCTTCCAGGCGCTCCTGACACTCCTCGAGGAACGGGTCGATCATGTCTTCGTCGACCTGCGGCTCCCACAGGCTGTCGTCCTCGACGGGGAAGACAGGGGCCGCAGCGGGCCGCGACGGAGGCAGCGGGGGCAAGGACGGGTGCAGCGAGCCCTGGCGCAGAGCGTCCCGCGTCGCCACCAAGCGCTCGGTCGAGACGTGCGCGCCCGATGCGTCCGGTTGAGCAAGCTCGACGAAGGCGTGGGCCACGATGTCGGCGGCGTGGGCCAGGGGTTGCAGTTGCTCGGCCCCTGGCCGGCGTCCCTGGAGCGCGGCCACGCTAAGCCGCAGGGCCTCGGCGAGGTCCGCCAGCTCGGGGACGCCCACCATTCGGGCGTCCATCTCGAGTGCCATCAAGAGATCGAGCGCTGCGCCGTGTTGGGTTTGCTCTGGATCGCTCGACAGGACCGTCTGAAGCGCGGACGCGAGCTGCGCGCCCTCGTGGAGGAAGCGATCCCAGGCGCTCGCGGTCACGGCAGCGCCTCGGGCGGCTCGGAGCGGACTTCGGCCGGCGGCACCACGCCGTGACGCCTGAGGAACCTCAAGATCCCCGGCGCCGTGGCGAGCACGACGAGGGGCCGGGCCTCTTCGTCGAGCGCGGCTGCGGCACGCGCGAGCACCCGAGCGACGCCGTCGTCGGCGAAGCGCAGATCACGCACGTCGAGGACCGGCCTGCCCTCGGAAGCGAGCAACCGCCCGATGGCCGCGGACGCCGTCGCCGTGCCCTCCTCGCCCTCGAGCTCGCCCTCGAGTCTCTCGAGCGCGATCGGCACGCCGCGGGACGGTGGCGGGCGCTGATCCGTTGCACCCTTGACCTCGGTCGCTGCCGCGGCGGCTGGCCGGGTTCTCGGCACGGGACCGGGTGCAGCTGCCGTGTGCGCCCCGGGGCGCCGGACCTCCTTCGGGCTGGCTGCCGGACGGGGATCGCGCGGGACACGCGCCGGAGGGTCGCTCGGATCGGCGCGGTGATAGAGCGTGCCGTCCTCCGACCGCAGGGGCGTGAGCAGCCCCGAGACCGCTTCGAGCCGCTCCGCATAGCCGAGGGCCAGGTAGCCGCCCGGAGCGAGCGCCCGGCTCAACCGCAACGCCACCTCCTGCTGCGTGGCGCGGTCGAAGTAGATCAACACGTTCCTGCAGAGGATCAGGTCGAAGTCCCTCGGATAGGCGGCGTCGAGGAGGTTTCGGTGCTCGAAGCGCACCTGGCTCCGGGCCCGAGCCGTGATCCGCACCTGATCCCCGTCGGGCTCGAGCGCCCAGGCGGCGATGTCGGGCGGCACGCCGACCGCCGAGGCTGCAGGATAGACGCCCGCCCGGGCCACGGCGAGCGCACGCTCCGAGAGGTCCGTCGACCAGATCTCGTGGTGCCACCCGCGGGAGACGGGGAGCTCGTCCTCGAGCATCATGGCCAGCGTGTAGGCCTCTTCCCCCGTGGCGCAGCCCGCGCTCCACACGCGCACGCGCCGGGTTCCCTGGGCCTCGAGCCTCGCGACGATCTCCGGCAGGGCGACCCTGCGTATCAGCCGGAGCTGGGCTTGGTGACGGAAGAACTGCGTCTCCCCCACCCGGAGCGCCTCCACGAGGCGGCCGAGCTCGGCGGCGCCGGCGGGCTCGAGCACGTGATCGACGTAGCGTCCGATCGTCTCCTGATCCACCGCGCGCATGCGCTCGCGCACGCGCGCCGCGAGCAGCCAGCGCTTGGTGGTGGCGACGTGGATGCCTGCCACTTCCGCGATCCTCGACGCGAGGGGCCGGAAGAGGTGATCGGGGAGGGTCGGCTCCGCCTCGGTCATCACCGATGATCGCCGGGCTTGGGCCCGGAGGCACCTGCCGGCAGGGCGGGCCGGGTCGAGTCCACACCCGCCGCCGTGCCATCGATCCGGAAGCTCTTGACGCTCTCCTCGAGCGTGTGGGCGAGCCGGTGCAGGTGATCTCCCTGGGCGACGGCCTCTTCACTCGAGCCGAGGACCTCCTGGGCGATGCGCTGCACCACGTCCATGTTGCGAGCGATCTCGTCGCTGGCCACGGCTTGCTCCTGTACGGCCTTGGCCGTGTCTTCCACGACCTGCACGAGGTGCTGCAGATCGCTCAGGGTCGTCGTGACGAGCGTGGTGCCCGCTTCCACCTCGCGCGTGCCCGTCTCCATGGCGCGGACAGCCTCGACGGTCTGCTCGCTGATGGTCGCGATGAGGTCCTCGATGTCCCGCGCGCTCTGCCCGACCCGCTTGGCGAGCCCGCTCACCTCGTCGGCCACGACCGCGAAACCACGGCCTTGCTCGCCCGCGTGCGCCGCCTCGATGGCCGCGTTCAAGGCCAGGAGCGTGGTCTGGTCGCTGATCTGGCGGATCACCTCCACGATGTTTCCGATGCGCTTGACGCTGTCACCGAGCTGGTGGATGCGCTGGGCCGCCTCCTCCACGGTGGTCCGGATCTCGTTCATGCGTCCGATGGCCGACTGGACCGCCTCGCCCCCCGACCGCGCCATGCGCGTCGCCTCCATCGCGTTTTCGGCGACCTGCTGGATCGACGCGCTGAGCTCAGTCACTGCGGCCGTTGAGCCTTCGGTCTTTCGGGCCTGTTCCTGCGCCCCGTCCAGCATCTGCTTGGACGCCGCGCTGATCTCCGCGCTCGAGGCCCCGACCTGGAAGGCGGCCGCCTGGACCTTGGCGGCGAGATCGTGCGTGTGGGCGAAGACGGCGTTGAGGTTCTCCGCCAAGCGCCCGAGCTCGTCGCGTCCGCCCACGTGCAGTCGCTTGGTCAGGTCGCCGCGACCGCGCGCCAGATCCTCCGTGGCGGCCACGTAGTGGTTGATGCGGCGCGTGATGAGCCAGGACAGGGTCCAGCCCACCAGCAGGGCCAGGAGCCCGACGACCAGGAAGAGCCAGAGGGAGCTCGTGACCTGTTCCTGGAAGGCGTCCTGCTTGAAGTCGCGCGTGCGCATCAGGAAGAAGGACCCGAGATCTCCGTACTCGCTCGCCGCGTAGCCGCGGGCGGGCGCCTGCCAGAAGTCGTACACGCCGTCGTCGAAGTGGATCACAGCGACGCGTTCATCGCCCTCCTGCGCCTGTGGCTTGGGGTCCTCGGCGAGGGCCGTGGCCAGGGCGGCGTGCTTGGCCTGCGGAAAGACCGACGCCAGGACCGCGCCCCGCGGATCGACGACGGTGAGACGATGCTGCTTCGACTCGTCGGGGTCGCTCTGCTGCTGATAGTCCGAGAGATAGCGCTCGAGGCGCTGCCCGAGGATGACCCCACCGACCATGTCGCCGGTGGCCGTGCGGATCGGGGCCCCCGAAACCTGATAGAGGGTGCCGTCCAGGACCGCCAGCTCCGAGACGATCGTCATGCCGTTGCGCAGATCCGCCACCAGCCGGGATCGCGCTAGCTCCGCGTCCGGGACGGAGGTGGTCCCGGGCGCGGGCACGGCCTCGCCCGTGGGGTCGACGAGCAGGACCAGCTGCGGCTCCATCGTCTGCTCGGCGGCACGCACAGCCCGGGCGAAGATGGCGCCCGCCGCCTGCCTGTCCTCGACGCCGAGGGCCTCGGCCAGGCCCGGGTCGAGCGCGATGAACGCCGCCGCCGTAGCCACCGAGCGACCGACGCCCCGACGATACTCGTCGAAGCGGTTGTAGTGCTTGCGCAGGAACTGTCCTCGGCTCTCCGGCCGATGCGCGTAGTAGCTGTCGATCGCGCCCGCGGCCGAGACGCCGAGAGCGACGAGGCCCACGACGAGGATGATCCTGGCGCGAAGCGTGATTCGGAACCAGCGTCTGATTCTCTCGTTCATCAGCCTCCCTCGACGGCGGAGTGTGCAAGTCCCGTAGTCCGGGCTGGCGGGGCAAAGGGCGCGAGCTCCGGGCTACCGAGCACGCGCTCGAGGTCCAGCACCCCGACCGGTCGCTCCGGAAGGGAGACGACGGCCCGGAGCATGCTGGCCACGGACTGCGGGATCGTCGGTGGGACGGGTCCCAGGTCCTCGTCGGCGACGTCCCGGATCGTCCCGAGGCCCTCCACGAGGAAACCCGCGCAGCGATCGTCGGGCTCCACGATCAGGATCCGGCTGCTCGGGTCCCGGCGGCAGGGTGGCAGGCCCAGCATCACGGCCACGTCCAGGACCGCGAGGATATCGCCGCGGAGGTTGGTGATCCCCGCGACGCAGGGGGGAGTGCGGAACACGGGGGTGATGGGCCTGAGGCCCACGGTCTCCCGCACGGCTTCGATCGGGGCTGCGAACTCCTGGTCCCCCAGGAAGAAACACACGTACTTGCGCATTCCGACCTACTCCCGGCCGGGGAGGCTATCACGACGGATCGCCCGTTCGTAGCCACGGTTCTGGGCCACCGTGGACACCACGAAGAGGGCGCAGGCCACGATGCCGACGGTGGCGGCGGTCGTCGGCGTGCCGAGGTCGACGAGCGCGAAGAGGCCCACGGACGCCAGCACCTGCGCTGCCGGAGAAGCGAAGCCCAACACCACGGCGCGGGCGGGGGCGCGGTCCTGGGGCTCGAAGGCCTCGTAGAAGAGGCTCGACAGCGGGGTCTTGATCGCGTGCTTCAGCTCCGAATCGGCGAAGCGGGCGAAGAGCGCGCTGCCCAGGCCCGGTGTCAGAAGCAGCAATCCCTGGGCGATGGCGGCCATGACGGCGTAGGCCATGTTGGTCAGCGTGAGGCCCACGCGGGACAGCACGCGACCCATGATGACCACCTGGAGGACCACGCCGATGAGGTTGCCGGCGGCGGCGTACCAGGCCAGGAGGCCAACGAGCTCCGCCTCGGAGATGGTCTCGAGAACGGTCTGCTGCTGGTATCGGAGGGCATAGCGGACGAACACCATCACCCCCGTGGAGACGACGAGCGCCGGCAGGAGCGGCGAGGACAGGAGCCTGCGGTAACCCTCCGGCGGCGGAGGCGGGATGCTGGCCTCCGTGGCGTCCGAGTCCGCTGGTGCGAGGCTCGCCCTGCGTTCTGGCGGGGAGACTCGCTCTCCCGTCGGGCGGCGCAGCACGGTGAGGGGGGCGACGAGGAAGAAGAGGGAGGCGGTGAGGAGCATGCCGGAGGGCGCGTCCGTGAGCGCCACGAGCGGCGCGAGCATCGCCCCCGCCACCGCGGCGCCGAGCCGGGCGGCTGCGTGCACGACGGGCACGGCCCGAAGGGCCCGTGGACCCGAGAGATGGTCGAGGAGGTAGACGCCCCAGTGCACGGTCACGAGGCTCGTGACCACTTCGTGCAGAACGTAGGCGACGAGCGAGCCGCCGCCGTCGCGCTCCATGAGGATCCAGCCGCCGATCGCTGCGAGCGTCGCGAGCGCCGCGAGCGTCACCATCACGGCCCTGGGCGAGCGGTGTCGGGCCAGCCGTGCGTAGAGCGCCGCGAGGAGCGGCAGGGCCAGGGCGCGCGCGAGCAGAACCTCGGGCAGCCGATCGGCGCCAGCGCGGCTGAGGAAGACGGCCTGAACCGTGGCGTCTCCTGCAGCGACCGCACCGCCCACGGCCGCGTACACGGTCATGAGGCCGAGCGCGGGGCGCAGGTCCCCCGGCTCCATGCCGAAGAGGCGCTCGATCAGCCGGACGGGCACGCAGCCACTGTATGGGACGGATGCAATTCCGGGGACAGGTAAATTCCTGAACCGGACTTCGGGACGGGGACGGGGGTCGGGACAGGGTCAGGGACGGGGACAGGGACAGGATCGCAGGTCGGGACGGGGTCGGGGTTCGGGACAGGGATGGGGACCGAAGCCGGCGCCGTGACGAGGCGCGGCGAGCGCGGATCGGTCGGTGTCTCGACGCCCTCGGGTGCGCGAAGGTCGCGCCAGCAGAGCTGTCACGCCCTTCGCGCCTGGGGCGGGCATGCGAGACCCCGACCGATTCACCGCGCTCGAGCTGATGCTCGAGGCCATCGTTCACTTGCGTCCACTCGCCACGCGCATCCGGCGTTCTGATCGCAGCCTGTGCGATCAGCTCCGGCGCGCGGCCTCGTCGACCGCACTCAATCTGGCCGAAGCCGACGGCAGCGATCCCGGCAACCGTCGGGCGCGGCTGCACACGGCGCTCGGCTCGCTCGCCGAGACCCGCGCGGCGCTGCGCGTCGCTGCCGCCTGGGGCGACCTCGACGCGGAGACGGTCGCGGCAGTCGACGCTCAGCTCGATCGCGTCGCCGCCACGACCTGGCGCCGCCTTTACCCACGCCACTGATCGGGCGAGCCTCTTCAGCCGCGCGCGCAGCCGCGCGAACAGGTGGCACACATGTCGCACGCGCGCGACATCGACGAGGCTGACCAGCGCCGCGCTGAGCTCGACCGAGAGCGGATACCCCTACGGCAGCAGGGCGCGCACGGGGCGCGAGCGCTGCGACATCGTGCCGTCTCCGAGCTGGCCGTACCAGTTCCGGCCCCAGCACCACACCTCGCCCGACCGCGTGAGCGCGCAGTTGTGGTCGACGCCGGCGCTGACCGATTCGACGTCGGTCAGACCCGGGACCTCGCGCGGGAACGGCGTGTCCACGCCGTCGATGTCGCCGAGCTGCCCCGCCTGCTCACGGCGTAACGACGGCTCAGGCGGCGATCCAGACCCGATTCCCTTCATCCGGGTTCACGCGGAGGAATGCGCCAGTTCCTTCGTCCACAACCAGGGGGACACCACATCGAGGTAGTGCTCAGTTTGTGCGGACGCCCAGTGTCCGTAGCATCGACGGTGTCGTCTGAACCAGAATTGTCGTTTCGATGGTCGAACTGGGCAGGCCGGAACTGACAGTAACTGGCGGCGGGTCGCTGCACCCGCCGCATCCGCCCCAAGCGCACCCGGTGAAGTCACACACGTTGCAGGAACCCGCCTCCAGGACTCTCCCCTCGTCATCACGATCACCGACCCCCCCCGAAACAATCGGTCAGGTCCGTACAGAACCCACCCTCGCACGTGTCCGGGGGAACGCAGTCTGTGCTCACGCTGCATCTTGGTTTGGGCCTGACGCAACCACCGCATGGGACTTCATTGGTGACGCACGATGCGCCCGGGGAGCAAGCAGCGTCGTCACTGCACATACAGGTGTCCCAACCCTGACACCGATTGTTCTCGAGGCACGATCTCTCGCAATCGTCGTCCGAGCAGCACCACGCCGTGTGCAGGAAGCAGTAGCCATGATAGAGAAAGTAGCGGCCCGCATCGACCTCGATCGGACAGACCGGGGCATCAACAGGCGCGTCCGTCACGTCGCTGGATCGCGCGTCCCCGCCGTCCAACCCGCCGTCGCCCTCCGCTCGGTCGGCGAGGGGATGGCTCGCGTAGCATCCGATCGACGCTGCGGCGAGCGTCATGCCCACTCCTGCGCGCGAGGCCAACATGCGTGCTGCTCTCATCCGTACCATGTCCCTTGGCCCAACGCTCGACACGCGTGCAAGCACGCGAGCCGTGGCCGTCAGACTCTCCGGACTCGTCCGCCACTAGATCGTTTTTACCTTGAAGTGAACCGGTAGCCAGAGAACTCGGTCCACGCGCGGATGTCGTGGAGCGTGATGGCGTCGATGGCGGTCGCGACGGCAGCGTCGAAGCTGTCGCGACAGAGCGTGTCGAGTCGACGCA
>Ga0214473_10001658_pt1 | contig 28845 bp, 29 predicted proteins | sample RVTome_7_FD_203509 | JGI IMG/M metagenome (GOLD analysis project Ga0214473, IMG submission 203509) | Soil microbial communities from uranium-contaminated site in the Upper Colorado River Basin, Wyoming, United States - RVT98D197 | ecosystem: Environmental > Terrestrial > Soil > Contaminated >...
GGCCTCGATGCGGATCGTGCCCTCGGGCGGCTTCCCGCCGGCCACCCGCTCCTCCGCCGGCTCGATGGCGTGGTCGAAGGCGTTGCGCACCACGTGCATCAACGGGTCCACCAGCTCCTCGACGATCAGCTTGTCGAGCTCGGTGTCCGCGCCCCGCAGCTCGAGGTGCACGTCCTTGCCCAGGTCGCGCCGCAGGCGGCGCACCACCCGGGAGAGCTTCTCGAACACCTGGCGCAGGGGGACCATGCGCACCTCGAGGACGCCGGCCTGGAGCTCCTGGATGCGGCGGTCCAGGAGCTTGTGGGTCTTGTCCAGCTCCATGCCGATCCGCGCGGTGGCCGGATCGGAGAGCAGGCGGCGCGCGATGGAGGCCAGCGCGCCGCGCTGGATGACCAGCTCCCCCACCAGGTTCATCAGCTCGTCGAGCTTGCGGATGTCGACGCGGACCGTGTCGCTGATCGACTTGAGCGACTCGAGCTCGGCGGGCTCGGGCGGCGCGTGGGCCTCGGCCCGTTCCGGGGCGGGACCCTCCCCGTCCCGCTCCCGCTCCTCGCGCCGGGGCCGGCTGCGTCCGGCGCCCGGGGGCTCCCAGACCGCACGCACCGAGGCCCGGGGAAAGTCGAGCGCGGCAGCCAGCCCCTCGGCGTCCAGCTCGGATGCGGCGAGCAGTCCGAAGCGGATCTGGGACTCGGGCGCCGCGCCCGGCGAGGGCAGGGTGGAGAGCACCTCGCCGGCCTCGCGCACGGCGGCGCTCAGCTCGGCCAGGCCCTCGTCGAAGGCCAGGATCTCGAAGGTGGCCTCCACCAGCAGGATGCGCCGGCCGCGGCGGATGTTCTCCCGCAGGCGGTGCTCCTCGTACTCGGTGAGCGCGCGCAGGAGCGCGGGATCCAGGTCGAGTGCGCCGGGGTCCGCCTCCTGCGGCGCCGCCTCGCGCACGGCCGCGTCGATACGGCCCACGAGCTCCGCCACCGCGTCGGCGCCCTCGCCGGCGTCCTTGGGATCGCCCAGGGCCCCGAGCTGGGAGCCGAAGACGCCGACCGCTTCCTCGATGAGCCCGGCCACGGGCGAGTCCAGCGACACGCGGCCCAGGCGCATGCCGTCCAGGACGTCCTCCACGTGGTGGGCCAGGTCCGAGAGCGCATCGAGTCCGAACATCCCCGCCAGGCCCTTGAGCGAATGGGCCGAGCGGAAGAGCCGGTTGACCAGGTCCGGGTCGACCTCTCTCCCGCCGGCGCGCTGGTCGGCCAGGTCGGAGAGATCCCCGCGCATGCGCTCGAGGATCTCCTCCGCCTCGGAGACGAACTCCCGGTAGGCCTTGGTCCTGCGGGAACGGGTGCGGCGGGCGGCCACGGCCTCAGGGCTCCTCGCTCCGCTTGTCCAGGAGCTCGCGCGCGATTCCCAACAGGACGTCGGGATCGAAGGGCTTCACCAGGTAGGCGTCCGCGCCCAGGCCGAGGCCCTTGGCGCGATCGCGCTCCGAGCCTTCGGTGGAGATGATGATCAGGGGGATCGAGCGGTAGGCGTCGTTGCTCTTGACGAACGACACGAGCTCGAGCCCGTTGATGTCCGGCATGTTGATGTCGGTCACGATCAGGTCGAAGGCGTCCCGCGGCAGGCAGCGCAGGGCCTCGAATCCGCTCTCCGCCTCGGCGATCTCCACCTCGCCGGCCAGGCCCTCGAGGGCGGAGGCGAGCAGGGCGCGCATGGTGGCGGAATCCTCGACGATCAGGATGCGCAGCACGGCCTCGCCCTCCCGGAAGCCCAGACGCACTCGAGCCCCTGGCTCTATCGGTCGCCGGACCGGGTTCTTGAGACGGGCTGGGGACTTCGCCGCCCTGGGCGCACGTTCTCGGGAGGTCCCCGGAGCCCCGCGGGGCTCGTCGGAGGGGGTTGGTTGAATTTGGGGACGGTCCTCGGAGTTGAATTTGGGGACGGTCCTCGAATTCAACTTGCCGCAAAGGGTGCGGTAGAATCCCCTCGTAGGGGCAGCGGGCAAGTTGAATTCGAGGACCGTCCCCAAATTCAACTCCGAGGACCGTCCCCAAATTCAACCAACCCCCTCCGACGAGCCGGGGACGCTAGACGCCTCCGGACTCGGCTTCGGCGAGCCGGCGCTCGAGGGCGGCGCGGTCCAGGGCCAGGCCGGCCTCGTGCAACACCACCTCCAGGGCCGCGGTGTCTCCGAGCGGCTGGGCGTCGGGGAGATTGTCGGCGTAGAGCAGCGCCACCACGCGGTCGCCGCTCTCCAGCGGCGCCACGTAGGCCTCGGGCGGCTCGCGGTCGCCCAGCAGCGCCGCGAGGCGGCGGTCACCCTCGTCCCGCACGGGGCCGCGCACCGATGCTCGCCGCTGGAACACGTCCCGGAACCAGGCCGGCTGGCCCGCCGGGAGCGCGATCTCGCGCAGGGCCGCGTCGTCGGGCCCTCCCGCCGCCGCCAGGCCGTGCTGGGTCATCCCCACCGCCAGGTCGTCGCGCACGAGGAAGAGCGCCACGCGGTTGAAGTGCTCGGCCGCGAAGCGCATCACCATGGGAAGGATCTCGCCGCGCGGGGCCGCCTCGCGCAGCCGGTCGCTCACCTCCTTGAGCCGCCGCAAGGCGTGGGGCTCGACGGGGCCGCCCCGCGCCCGCTCCCCACGAGGCGCCCCGCGGTGCCGCTCCACCGCTGCGCGCAACGCTTCGCCCAGGTCCTTCACGAGGTGGGCGCGGCGCTGGTTGTAGAGGTCGCTCTGGGTGGGACGCGCGACGGCGGCGTCGGCCCCGACGCCGCTCGCGTCGCCGGGCGGCTCGCACAGGAGCAGGACGGCCATGCGCGGAGCCTGCGTCTTCAGGCGACGGATGATCTCCGCGGGCGTGCGGGCTCCGCTGTTGGGATCGGGCGGGGCCACCTCGGAGAGCACCACCACGGGGGTGACGCGTCGCACCAGGTACTGTCGGATGCGCGCGATCGCCAGCTCGGTCTTCTGGAAGATGTGGATCCGCTCGTACGCGGCGTCCAGCGCGCGCTTGGCCCACTCGAGGACGGGCAGGCTGGGATCCACCACCACCACCGGCGTGTCGGCGCGGGCCGCCGGCTCCGCCACCACCTCGGCCATCGGCTCCGCCAGCTCGTGGTCGGGCTCCGCCTCCACCAGCGCCTCGACCTCCGCGACGGCCTCGACCTCCAGCAGCAGCTCGGCCTCCAGCACCACCTCCTCGGGCTCCGGCGCGCCCGGCACCTCCTCCCGCAGCTCGGCGCCGAGATCGGCGAAGCTCGCCGGATCGGAGCGGTCCGCCGGCGCTGGGAGGTCCCGATGCTCCTCGTCGCGCAGCCGCGCGCCCTCCATGGCCAGGTACTGGGCGTCGATCCCCTGGGCGACGCACAGGTCCGGGTCCAGGCCGTCCGCGTCCTCGCGGACCTCGAAGCTGAACTCCCCCGTGGACCACGAGAACATGGCGAAGGCCGCGCGCTCGACGTGCGTCTTGCGAAGTCCGTCCAGGCGCTCGCTTCCCAGGGCGGGCAGCGCCGACAGGGCCGTCTCCAGGTCCGTCCCCCCGGCCCTCGCCGCGCGCACCGCCGCCCGGAAGTCGTCCTCGGACAGGGCGCCGGTGCCCACCAGGAGGCCGTGCAGATCCGCCGGATCCCCCTTGCGGAAGGCCCCGGTCACGCGCCCCTCGCGGAAGAGGATCTGGCCCTCGCCGTGCTCCGAACGCAGCACCAGTACCCCCGATTTCCGGGAGAGGCTGATGATCTGGAGGATGTCGCCGAGCCCCAGGTCCTCGAGGCTCCCGACCAGACTCATCCGCGGCCTCCCCAGCAGCGCGCGCAGGGTCCCCCCGGCGCGGACACGGGTCCAGGGAGAAGGATCGGCCGGCGGATTCCCGACTTAAGGACGGCCCGGCGCTGGGGAAACCGGGTCCGGGAGGGGCGATCCCACGTGGGGGGGACGCGGAGCGGCGCCGCTCGCGGCATCGGGATCGGCGATCTCCAGGGCGCCCGCCGGCGCCTGGGAGGCGAGCGCCTCGAGTCCCCGCAACGCGCGGCTCCCGCCGCCCGGCGGGACCAGCAGGCGCAGGCAGAGGCTTGCGCCGCGGCGCGTCAGCTCCTCGAGCGCGCCGCGCGCGGCGGCCTCGGTGGCCGGGCGCACCGGGACCGCCCCGATCCAGTCCCCGGGGATCGCCAGCGCGGCGCTGCGGGCCCCGAGATCCAGCAGGCGGCCCACGGCCCCGCTCACCGCCGCCACCAGCTCCGGGGCTCCGAAGCGGTCGGCGGCCCCGAGACCCAGCAGGAGGAGGCGCGGGGCGCGCAGGCGCCGGAACGTGGGCACCAGGAGCGCATCGCCCCGCGCGCCCGAGAGCCGGCCCTCGGCCACCAGGCCCGAGAGCATGCCGCACAGCCGCCAGTCGCAGCGGCCCGCCGCACCGCGCAGCGGCCGGTCGCTCTCGAAGAAGCTCGCCACCGCCACCTCGGCCTCGACCCTCTCGATGGGCTCCGTCTCGAGGGCGATGCGCAGCGTCGCCTTCACCGCGCCGCCTCCACCTCGCGCGCCAGCGCGTCCAGGACCCCGTTCACGAACGCCGACGAGTGCTCGCCGCCGAAGCGGCGCGCCAGCTCGACGGCCTCGTCGATCACCACGGCCACCGGCGTGTCGGTGCAGGCGATCTCGTACGCGGCCAGGCGCAGGACGTTGCGGTCGACGGCCGCCATGCGCTCGATCCGCCAGTGGGAGGCGTGGCGGCCGATCCGCGCGTCGAGCGCCGCCCGCTGCTCGGCCACCCCGAGGACCAGCTCCTTGGCGAAGGCGCGCGCGCCCTCGGGAAGCTCGAAGTGGGCGGCGGCGCTCTCGAAGACCTCCTGGGCGGGGGAACCGGCCCCCTCCTCCCCGGCGGCCACGTCGAGGGCGTAGAGCACCTGGAGCGCCACCTCGCGGGAGCGGCGGCGCGGCGCGCGGCGCAGGCGGCTCACGGGCGGCCTCCCGGCGGATCGGCCAGGGCCGGGACGAGGCAGGCCATCTCGATGGCCGCGCGCGCCGCCTCGCGGCCCTTGTTCTCGTCGCCTTCGCCCGCACGGGCCAGGGCCTGATCCAGGTCGTCGGTGGTGAGCACGCCGAAGGCCACGGGCACGCCGCTGGCGAGCGCCGCCTCGCGCACCCCATCGGTCACCGCCCGGCACACGTAGTCGAAGTGGGGGGTGCCACCGCGTATCACCGCGCCCAATGCCACGACGGCAGCGTAGCGCCCGCTGGCCGCCAGACGGCGGGCGGCCAGGGGCAGCTCGAAGGCGCCCGGCACCCAGGCCACGTGCACGTCGTCGGCGGCTGCGCCGCGCTTGGCCAGCTCGTCGACGCAGGCCTCGAGGAGCCGCGCGGAGATCAGGTGGTTGAAGCGGGACACCACCACCGCGAAGCGCCGTCCCGAGGCATCGCAGACCGACGGGTACGTCCTCACCGCCCTTCTCCCGGCCGGAGCACCAGGCCCCCGATGTACACGTCGTCGCCCAGGCGCCGCACCTGGGGCTCGCAGAGCATCAGCGCATCCGCCAGCCGGGCGACGCCCAGGGCGCCCAGCGCCGGGGCGCCGTCGCCCCCCAGGAGCCTAGGAGACACGATCCAATGCACTTCGTCCACACAGCCGGCGGCGAGGAGCCCGGCGGCCAGCTCGCCCCCGCCCTCCACCAGCAGGCTCGTGAGCCCCTCGCGGGCCAGCCGGCGCAGCGCCGTGGGAAGGTGCACGCGCCCGCCGGCGCTGCGCACGGGCAGCACCCGCACCGAGCGGCGCTCCAGGGCCCGGCGCCGGGAGGCGGGCGCACCGGCGCCGCACACGGCCCAGACCGGCGCGTCGGCCCGGAAGAGCCGGGCCCGGGGCGGGACCCGCAGGCGGGTGTCGAAGACCACCCGCCCGGGGCGGCGCACCACGCGCCCGTCCCGGCGGAACGTGAGCTCCGGGTCGTCGGCGCGCGCGGTCCCGGCTCCCACGGCCAGGGCGTCGGCGCGCCCCCGCAGGCCGTGCGCGAAGGCGCGCGCCGCTGGCCCGCTGATCCAGCGGGACTCGCCGCGCCGCGTGGCGATCCGCCCGTCGAGGGTCGCGGCCAGCTTGAGCGCCACCCAGGGGCGTCCGCGCGTCTGCACCGAGAGGAAGCCCCGGTGCTGGTGGCGGCACTCCGCTTCCCGCACGCCCGTCTCGACGGCGATCCCCGCCGCGCGCAGGCGGCGCAGGCCGCGGCCGTCGGCGTGGGGGCTCGGGTCGCGATGGCCCACCAGGACGCGGCCCACCCCCGCCGCGACGATCACCGCGCTGCAGGGGCCGGTGCGGCCCGTGTGATCGCAGGGCTCGAGGGTGACCGCCAGCGAGGCGCCCCGCAGGGCGGCAGGTCCGTGGCTGCGGCGCGCGGCCGCCAGGGCCACGATCTCGGCGTGGGGCCCGCCCGGCGGCCGGGTGAAGCCGCGGCCCAGCACGCGATCCCCCCGGAACACCACGGCCCCCACCGGCGGGTTGGGCCACGTGGTGCCGTCGGCGCGGCGCGCCTGGGCCAGGGCGAGGCGCATGGCCTGCTCCGGCGTCATTCCCCGCCGGGCTCGTCCAGGGACGCGAAGAACGCCGCGTAGTCCTCGGCTCCCTGGAAGTCGCGGAACACCGACGCGAAGCGCGCGGCCGCCACGGCGTCGAGCCGGATCAGCTCCTCCATGACCCGCTCGCCGATCCAGCGGCTGGGCACCTCCTTGTCGCCCTGCTCGTGCAGGCGCTTCTCGATGCGATCCACCAGCCGGTCCAGGGCGTCGACGCTCATGGGCCGCTTCTCGCAGGCCTTCTGGAGGCTCGTCACGAGCTTCTCGCGATCGTAGTCCTCGCGCCGCGCGTCCTTCTTGACGATCTTCGGGAGCAGCTCATCCAGGCGCTCGCGCGTGGTGAAGCGGCGGCCGCACTCCAGGCACTCGCGGCGGCGGCGGATCTCGGATCCGTCGCGCACGAGGCGCGAGTCGATCACGCGGCTCTCGTCCTCGCCGCAGGAGGGGCAGCGCATCTAGCCGCGGCCGTCGTCCCAGCGATCCGCGTAGAGGGGGAATCGCCGGCACAGGGACTCGACCTCGGCCCGGATCGCGTCCAGCGCGTCCACGTCCCCGGGGCGCTCCAGCACGCGCGCGATGAAGCCGGCGATCTCGCGCATCTCCGCCTCGCACATCCCGCGGGTGGTCAGCGCCGGCGTCCCGATCCGGATCCCCGAGGTCACCATGGGCCGGCGGGTGTCGAAGGGCACCATGTTCTTGTTGGTGCTGATGCCCGCGCGCTCGAGGGCGATCTGGGCGGCCTTGCCAGTGGTGTCGCGATCCACCAGCGAGATCATGAAGAGATGGGTGTCGGTCCCGCCGGACACGATCGTCTGCCCCCGCTCCAGGAGAGCGGCGCACAGGGCCCTGGCGTTGGCGAGGATCTGGCGGCAGTAGGCCGCGAAGGCCGGCTGCTGGGCCTCGCGGAAGGCCACGGCCTTGGCGGCGATCACGTGCATGAGGGGACCGCCCTGGCCGCCGGGGAAGACCGCGCTGTCGATGCGCCTGGCCCAGTCGGCGTCGCACAGGATCATGCCGCCCCGGGGACCGCGCAGCGTCTTGTGGGTGGTGGTGGTCACGATCTGGGCGTGGCCCACGGGGCTGGAATGGAGGCCCGCCACCACGAGCCCGGCGATGTGGGCGATGTCGGCCAGCAGGACCGCCCCGACCTCGTCGGCGACGGAGCGGAAGGCCTCGAAGTCCAGGGTGCGCGAGTAGGCCGTGGTGCCGCACTGGATGAGCTTGGGGCGGTGCTCCCGCGCCAGGCGGCGCAGCTCCTCGTAGTCGATCTGCTCCGTGTCCCGGCGCACGCCGTAGGGGACGACGCGGTAGAGCTTGCCGGAGAAGTTCACGGGGCTGCCGTGGGTGAGGTGGCCGCCGTGGTCCAGGTTCATGGCGAGGATCGTGTCGCCCACGTCGAGCACCGCGCGGTAGGCGGCCTCGTTGGCCTGGGAGCCCGAGTGGGGCTGGACGTTGGCGTGGTCCGCGCCGAACAGCGCCCGGGCGCGCTCGATGGCCAGGCTCTCGGCCTCGTCCACGACCTCGCAGCCACCGTAGTAGCGGCGGCCCGGGTAGCCCTCGGCGTACTTGTTGGTGAGGACCGAGCCGGTGGCCTCGAGGACCGCCTCGGAGACGAAGTTCTCCGACGCGATGAGCTCCAGGTTCAGGGCCTGGCGCCGGGCCTCGCGGCGCAGCACGCCCGCGATCTCCGGGTCCACCGCGGCCAGGCTCCCCGCGCTGCGCCCGGCGCCGCGGGTGAGCGAGTCGATCTTCTCGACGCGCGGGATGTGGCGTCCGCCCTCGAACGGCGTGGAGAGCCAGCGCTCGACGATGGCCCAGGCGGCGTCGGCGTCCAGGCGGTCGCCGGCCAGGGCCAGCACGTTGGCGTCGTTGTGGCGCCGCGCCATCTCGGCGGCCTCGGGGTCGAGCGCCAGGGCGGCCCGCACGCCCGGGAAGCGGTTGGCCGTGTAGGTGACGCCGAGGCCGCTGCCGCAGATCACGATGCCGCGCGGGGCGTCGCCCTGGGAGACGGCCCGGGCGGCCGGCGCGACGAAGTCGGGATAGTCGACCGCGCCGTCGCCGTGGGTGCCGTAGTCGCGCACCTCGTAGCCCCGGTCCTCGAGGCGCTGACGCAGCTCGGCCTTGAGCTTGAAGCCCCGGTGATCGCTGGCCATCACGATGGTGTCGCCCATCTCCGCTACCTCTCTTCGCACGCCCGCAGCACGAGGGCCGCGTTGGTGCCGCCGAAGCCGAAGGAGTTGGAGAGGGCCGTGCCCACGCGGCGCTCCCGCCCCTTGTCGGTCACGTGGTCCAGCGCACACGCCGGATCGGGATCCTCCAGGTTGATGGTGGGGGGGATGCGGCCCGTCTCGATGGCGCGCACGCAGAAGATGGCCTCGACGGCGCCCGACGCGCCCAGCAGGTGGCCGGTCATCGACTTGGTGGCCGAGACGGGCAGCCCGTCGGCGTAGGGGCCGAAGACCGCGCGGATCGCCGCGGCCTCCACGGGGTCCCCCGCCGGCGTGCCGGTGGCGTGGGCGTTCAGGTAGTCCACCTCGGCGGGCCCGATGCCGGCGTCCGCGAGCGCCAGGCGCATGCAGCGCTGCGCCCCCTCGCCCGACGGGTCCGGGAGGGTCAGGTGCGCCGCGTCGGCGCTGGCGCCGTAGCCCACCAGCTCGGCCCGCGCGCGGGCGCCCCGGGCGCGGGCGTGCTCGAGGTCCTCGAGCACCAGCACCCCCGCGCCCTCCGCGATCACGAAGCCGTCGCGCGCGCGGTCGAAGGGGCGGCTCGCGCGCTCGGGCTCGGCGTTGCGCGTGGAGAGCGCCTTCATGCTGGCGAAGCCGGCCACGCCGAGCTCCGTCACCGCCGCCTCGCTGCCGCCGGCCAGCATCACGTCGGCCGCCCCGCTCTGGATCACGCGGGCGGCCTCGCCCAGGGAGTGGGCCGCGCTGGCGCAGGCGCTGGTGTGACAGAGGTTGGGGCCGCGCAGGCCGTGGCGGATCGAGACCCAGGCGGACGCCATGTTGCCGATCACCATCGGGATCAGGAAGGGCGACACGCGGCGCGGCCCCCGGGCGCACAGCGCCCGGTCGTTCTCCGCCAGGGTGAGGAGGCCGCCGATGCCCGTCCCGAGGGCCACGCCCACGCGATCGCGGTCCACGCCGTCGCCCGGAAGCGCTGCGTCGGCCAGGGCCTCGCGCGCTGCCGCCGCCGCGAACACCACGAAGGGATCCAGGCGCCGCGCCTCCTTGGGCGCAAGGTCGCCCAGCTCGAGCCCGTCGGGGACCTGTCCCGCGATCCGCGAGGCATGCCCGGCGGGGTCGAAGCGCGTGATCGGGCCGACCCCGGAGCGGCCCGCCACGGCGCCCGCCCAGGTGGACTCGAGATCGCAGCCGAGGGGCGTGACGCAGCCCATCCCGGTGACGACCACGCGCCTGCGCGTCCCGACCGCCATTCCCTAGGCGTCGAGCTTCTCGCGCAGGTACGCGATCGCGTCTCCGATGGTCTGGATCTTCTCCGCGTCCTCGTCGGGGATCTCGACGTCGAACTCCTCCTCCATGGCCATCACCAGCTCGACGATGTCCAGGGAGTCGGCGCCCAGATCGTCGATGAACGAGGCCTCGGGCACCACCTCCTCCCGGGTGATGCCGAGCTGGTCCACGATGATGTCGGCCACTCGCTGTTCCAGAGCCATCCCCGCTCCTTCCTGCCGGCGCGCCCGCTGGCGCCCGGCGGCCTCTCACGACCTCCCGTGCGAGGGGGCCACGAAGCCCGCCGCCCCGGGAAGATCGTCCAATCCGGCGAGATTCGCCCGCGCCAGCCCGGCCTCGGTCCGGGCCACCAGGCCCGAGAGGACGCGGCCGGGCCCGATCTCCAGCACCCGGGTGACGCCCAGGGACGCGAGGCGCCGGACCATCTCCGCAAAGCGCACCGGCGCGGTCATCTGGCGCCGCAGGAGCTCGAGGATCCGCTGGGGATCGGCCTGGGGCTCGGCATCCACGTTGCAGACCAGCGGAGGCCGGGGGGCCCGCAGCGGCACGCGCGCCAGCTCCGGGGCGAGCTTCTCGGCGGCGGGGGCCATCAGCGCGCAGTGGAAGGGCGCCGACACGGGCAGGGACACGGTGCGGCGGGCCCCGGCCTCGCGGGCCGCGGCGCAGGCCGCCTCCACCGCCGCCGCCTCGCCGGCCACCACCACCTGCTCCGGGGCGTTGTAGCTGGCGGGCGCCACCACGCCCCCGGTCCGGCGACGGGCCTCCTCGCAGGCCCGCTCCACCACCTGGGCCGGCGCCCCGAGCACGGCGGCCATGGCGCCGCGCCCCTCGGGCACCGCCTCCTGCATGAAGCGTCCCCGCGCGTGGACCAGGCGCAGCGCGTCGTCCAGGGCCAGCGCCCCGCTCGCCACCAGCGCCGTGTACTCTCCCAGGCTGTGGCCCGCCACGTAGGCGGCCGACACCGTCACCCGCGCCTCGAGGGCCCGCAGCAGCGCCATGCTCGTCGCCAGCAGGGCGGGCTGCTGGATCTCGGTGGGGCGGAGGGCGGCCTCCGGGCCCTCGAAGCAGATGCGCGCCAGCGGGAGGCCGAGGGCCGCGTCCGCCGCGTCGAAGACCGCCCGCGCCTCGGCGCACGCCTCGTACACGTCGCGTCCCATGCCGACGGCCTGGGATCCCTGGCCGGGAAAGAGGAGGGCCAGCATCGGGCCCCCTACTCCTCGTCCGTCTCGATCACCGTCCTGTCGCGGTAGAAGCCGCAGTTGGGGCAGATGCGGTGGGGAGCCTTGGGCTCCTTGCACTGGGGGCACAGGGAGCGGGCGGGCGCGCGCAGGGCGTCGTGGGCGCGCCGCTTGTCGCGCCGCGAGCTGGAGGTCCTCCGCTTGGGAACGGCCATCGGTCAATCTCCTTGCTCCGCCCGAAGCCGGCGGAGCACGGCGAAGGGCGAGCTCGAGGTCGCCTCCGCGCAGGTGCAGGTCTCCACGTTCCGGTCCACCCCGCAGTGCGGGCACAGCCCGCGGCATCCCTCCCGGCACAGGGGCTGGACCGGCAGGGCCAGCACCACCACCTCCCGGAGGGTGCGGGTAAGATCGATCTCGCTGCCGCGATACCAGCCCGCATCGAGCTCGTCGCCCAGCCACAGGCCGTCGCGCGCCAGCGCTTTGGCCCCCTCGGGCTCCGACGGCACGCGGTCCCCCGCCGGCTCGAGGACCATGCGGAACGGTTCGCGGAGCGCATGACGATAGCGCGCGAGGCAGCGGCTGCATCCGCACTCGAACAGCGCCTCGGCGACGCCCTGCACGTAGACGTCCTCGCCCATTTTATGCGCCTGGAGCTCGAAGACCACGTTGCCCAGGGGCCGGGGCTCGAGCTCCGGGTGGGCGCCCTCCGCCACCTCCCAGCCCTCGGGGGGAGCCTCGAACCGGAACGCCCTGGGCGTGGTGGAGAGCCGGTCCACGAGCAGCTTCATGGGAGGAAACTCTTGAAAAACCGGAGACTTGTCAAGCGAGGAGAGCCCCTGCGGTACCCTCCCGCGCCATGACCCGGGTGCGCACGCGCTTCGCCCCCTCTCCGACGGGGTTCCTGCACATCGGGGGCGCGAGGACCGCGCTCTTCAACTGGGCCTTCGCCCGGGGCCGGGGGGGCGATTTCGTCCTGCGCATCGAGGACACCGATCGGGAGCGCTCCACCCGGGAGGCGGAGGAGGGCGTGCTGGACGGGCTGCGCTGGCTGGGCCTCGACTGGGACGAGGGGCCCCATCGCCAGAGCGCGCGGCGGGAGCGCCACGCCGAGGCCGTGGAGAAGCTCCTGGCCGAGGGGCGGGCCTATCGCTGCATCTGCACCCGGGAGGAGCTCGAGGAGCGCAAGCGCGACACCATCGCCGCCGGCGGCAAGTGGACCTACGACGGCCGCTGCCGCGACGCGGGGCACGGGCCCGACTGCAGCCCCCACACGGTGCGCCTGCGCCTGGACCCGGAGGCCGAGCTGGCCTGGAACGACCTGGTCTTCGGCGAGAGCGGCCAGCGCGCCGTCGAGATCGGCGACGCCATCATCCGCCGCAGCGACGGGCTCCCCCTCTTCCACCTGGCGGTCGTGGTGGACGACGTGGACATGGGCATCAGCCACGTGATCCGCGGAGCGGATCACTACAACAACACGCCGCTCCAGCTCGCCCTGTACCGCGCCCTGGACGCCCCGGCCCCGCTCTTCGCCCACGTCCCGCTCATCGTCGGCGCCGGGGGCAAGAAGCTCTCCAAGCGCCTGGACGACGTCTCCGTCCAGCAGTACCGCGCCCAGGGCTACCTGCCCCAGGCCATGCGCAACTGGCTGGTGCGCATCGGCTGGTCCGCCGGCGACCGGGAGGTCTTCTCCGCCGAGGAGATCGCCCGGCTCTTCGACCTGGCTGCGGTGAACCGCTCCAGCGCCCAGGCGGATCCGGGCAAGCTCGCCTGGCTGAACCAGCACTACATCAAGGCCCTGCCGCAAGACGAGCTCGTGGCCGCGTTGCTGCCCTTCCTGCGCGCGCAGGTGGGCCACGCGCTGGAGCCCACGCCGGCCCTGGGCCGCCTGGCGGACCTCCTGCGCGAACGCTCGCGGACCCTGGAGGAGATGGCCCGGAGCGCCGCCTTCCTCGTGGTGGAGAACCTGGCCTACGACGAGGATGCGGCGCGCAAGCACCTGCGACACGAGATCGTGCACGTCCTCGAGGACCTGCACGACCGGCTGGTCGCGCTCGACACCTGGGAGCAGGCCGCGCTGGAGGCCGTGTTCGAGGAGGTGCGCGCCCGCCACGGCGACCTGCCCATGGGCAGGCTCGCCCAGCCCGTGCGCGTGGCGGTGACGGGCAGCGCTGCCTCGCCGGGGATCTTCGAGACCCTCGAGGTGCTGGGCCGCAAGAAGGCCGTGGCCCGCATCGCCGAGGCGATCCACTTCATCCGGCATCGGGGCTAGAGCTAGAGGCCCGGCCAGGCTCGGGCAAGGCCGCCGCAGGCGGTCGCGCAGCCGCGGCGAGGCGAAGCCTCGCCGCCCAGCAGTTGGGGCGCCGGGCGCAGCCCGGCGCAAGGCGAGCGTAGGCCGGGCCGCCGGGCGCCAGCCCGGCGCAGGCTCGGGCGTGGATCCCCGGGGAGGATTCGAACCTCCATTAACGGGGCCAGAACCCGTTGTCCTGCCGTTAGACGACCGGGGAAGAGGTGAGAGGCTTAGCCGACCGGCCGGCCCCCCTCAAGTGGATCGAATCTCCCGCCGATCCCGGGATTTGGACCCGGGAGGTGCCGCGCCTTGAGAGCTCCCCGCGACTGGCTCCTCGCGGTCGCCCTGCTGGCCCCGGTGGGCGTGGTCTACTCCGCCGCCCTGGCGGGTGGCCTCCTGTGGGACGACGGCGCGCTGATCCAGCGCCACCCGGCGGTGCTCGAGCTCGGCTCGCCCGCCAGCTACTTCGGCCAGATGTTCTGGGCGAACCCGGAGTACGACGAGTCGCCCGCCTTCTACCGCCCCCTCACGATCCTCTCGTACGCGCTCCAGGTGCGCGCGTGGGGGCTCGACCCCCTGCCCCTCCACCTCTTCAACCTGCTGGTCCACCTGGCGTCGTGCGCGCTGCTCTTCCTCGTGTGCAGACAGGCGGGCGCCGGCCCGGGGGCAGCCGGGCTGGCCGCCCTGCTCTTCGGCACGCTGCCGCGCCTCAGCGAGTGCGTCGCCTGGATCAGCGGCCGCACCGATCTGCTGGCGGGCCTCGGCGTCCTGGCCGCCTGGCGCCTGCACCGCTCCGAGCCCGGGCGCTGGGGCCGGCGCCTGGGCGCCGCCGGCGCCCTGGCCGCGGGGCTCTTCTGCAAGGAGGTGGCGGCAGCGGGCGGCGCGGCCCTCTCCGCGCTGGAGCTGGAGCGCTGGCGCCAGGGCCTGGGCGACGGGCGGCGCGCCCTGCGCAACCTCGTGCCGGCGGCCGGAGCCCTGGCGCTCTACGCCGGCGCGCGCGGGCTGGCCTGGCAGGCGAGCGGCGCGCGCATGCGCGCGGACCTGGGGCTGCCCTGGGAGGACCGGCCGTGGGTGGCGCTCCAAGCCCTCGGCACGTACCTCGGGATGCTGGCCGATCCCCTGCGCCCGCGCGTCCAGATCGGCGTGCTCGGACAGATCGAGTGGCCCTGGGTGGCGCTGGGAACGCTGGGCGCCGCGGCCCTGGCCTGGGGATTCGCGCGCCTCGTGCGCGGCGGCCGGAGCCCCCACGCCCTGGCGGCGGCGACCCTGGCGGCGGCCGCCCTGCTGCCGGTCCTGCACCTGGTGACCCTGCCCGTCCAGGTGGTGGCGGCCGACCGCTACCTCTACGTCCCCGCGGCCGGCCTCGCGGTGCTGGGCGCCCTGGGGGCCGGGCGCCTGGGGGCGCGCGCACGGAGGATCACCCTTTGCGCCAGCCTCGTGCTGCTCGCGGCGTTCGGCGCCACCACGGCGCGCCGCGCGGCCCTGTGGGCCGACGAGCTGGCCTTCTGGCGCGCCGCGGCGGCGCAGGCCCCTGCGGGCAACGCCATCGCCCACGCGGGGCTCGGCGAGGCGCTGCTGCGGCGCGAGCGCCATGCGGAGGCGCTGGAGCAGTTCCGCGAGGCCCAGCGCCGGCGCCAGGCGCTGGCGGACTTCTTTCCGGCGAGCGCGGTGGCGCCCGAGTACATCGCCGGAAACCTGGCGTTCTGCCTGGCGGCGCTGGGGCGCTACGACGAGGCCCTGGCCCAGATGCAGCGGGTCGTGGAGGCCAATCCCGGGGCAGCCCTGAACCGCTTCAACCTGGCCCTGATCCACGCGCAGCGCCTGGAGTTCGACGCCGCGGAGCGGGCCCTGGCCGAGGCGTTCGCCCTCTACCCCGCATACCCCCGCGCCCGGGGCCTGGCCGCCACCCTGGCGCTGGCGCGCTCGGAGTGGGAGTCCCTCCCGCCGCCGCGGCCCGACGAGCCGGCGGCGCTCCAGGCGGCGCGGGCGCGGGCCTACACGCGCCTGGGCAACCACCATGCGGCCCTCCCCTGCTGGATCCGGGTGCTCGAGGCGCCCGACGCGAGCCCGGAGGACCTGCGACGCGCAGCGGTGTTCCTGGTGCTGCGCGGAGAGGAGCTTGCGGCGCGGCGGGCCCTGGCGCGCCTGCGCGCGCTGCCGGCCCTGCGGGGCGAGGCGCTGGAGCTGGAGCATGCGCTGACGGCGCGCCTCGGCGAAGCGCGCGGATGAGCGCGGCCGCCTGCGGCGGCCTTGCCTCCTGAGCCTGCGCCGGGCTTCGCCCGGCGGCCCGGCCTTCGCTCGGCCTGCGCCGGGCTGCGCCCGGCGCCCCAACTGTTGGGCGGCGAGGCTTCGCCTCGCCGCGGCTGCGCGGCCGCCTGCGGCGGCCTTGCCTCCTGAGCCTGCGCCGGGCTTCGCCCGGCGGCCCGGCCTTCGCTCGGCTTCGCCTCGCTGCGCGGCCGCCTGCGGCGGCCTTGCCTAGACCAACAGCTCGAGCAGGGGGCGGTGCGGCACCAGCGCCACCAGCAGCGCCCCTGCGGCCAGCGCCGGGCCGAAGCCCAGGGGCTCCGACAGGCGCCCGCGCAGCAGCGCCCACGCGCCGCCCAGGACCAGGCCGATCAGGGAGGCCGCGACGATCGTCTCCAGGACGCCCGTCGGCCCCAGGAAGGCGCCGATCGCGGCCAGCAGCTTGATGTCGCCGAGCCCCATCCCCGGGAACCAGAGCCAGTAGTCCGCGCTCCCCGGACGGGGCAGGGGTTCGCCCGGCCCGGGCCAGTGCTCGAAGCGGCGGCCCAGGGCGCTACACACCCGCGCGTGGACGAAGCCGACGCTCCAGAGGGTGCCGCCGCCCAGCAGGGCGCCGCCCAGGGAGCGCGCCACGGCGGGACCGGGGGCGGCGCCGCCCCAGACCGCCAGGGAGGGAACGGCCACGAGGCCCACGGCCAGGCCGCCGAGCGAGACGCCGTCGGGGATGATCCGGTGGTCCAGGTCGATCAGCGCCGCGGCCAGCAGGCCCGCGGCGAAGGGCATCCACAGGAGCGTCTCCGGGCCGGCCCCGTGGCGCCAGGCGACCGCTGCGAAGAGCAGCCCCGTGGCGAGCTCTACCAGGGGGTAGCGCGGCGAGATGCGGGCGCGGCAGCCGCGGCAGCGCCCGCGCAGCGCCAGGTAGGAGAGGACGGGGACGTTCTCCACGGGCCGGATGGGGCGTCCGCAGCGCGGACAGCGCGAGCCGGGACGCACGATCGACTCGCCGCGCGGCACCCGGTGGATCACCACGTTGAGGAAGGACCCGACGACCAGGCCCAGGGCCAGCGCGGCGGCAACGAGCACGCCGCGACTCTAGCGGAAGTCGCGACGCTGGAAGATCAGGCTGGCCAGCACCAGCAGGGCGGCCACGTAGGCCGCGGCGTAGGCCACCGGAAGCCCCACCTCCGCAACGGGCGCGATGGGCAGCCCGTGGCTGGCCTTCAGGCCCAGGTTGAACATCGCCAGGTCCGGCAGCACCCGGTGGAGGATCCGCGCGGCGCCCACGATCTCCTCCACCCGGGTCTGCTCGGCCAGCCTTTGGAGGTCGCGGGTCAGGTTGCCGGCGATCCAGATCCCGGTGGTGAAGAGCGACGCGAGGGTGGGCGTGGTGAACGAGGAGAAGAGCGTCGCCACCGCCACCACCACGGCCAGCTCCATGCCGAGCAGCCCCAGGGCGCCCGCGTGGGGCCAGCCGAACGGCTGATCGTCGACGAGCGAGACGGCGGCGAAGGCGGCGCCCATGATCAGCACCTGGAGCCAGATGGTGGCGACGAGGCCCAGGTACTTTCCCAGCAGGAACTCGGAGCGGGAGATCGGCTTGGCGAGGATGGTGTAGATGGTGCGGCGGTCCACCTCGCGGTGGATGAGGTTGATTCCCATCGCGATGGCGATGGCCACGCCGAAGAGCCGCGCCGAGGCGAAGGCGATGTCCTGGAGGATGCGGCCCTGCTCGACGTAGGAGAGGTTGGAGAGCACGATGCTCGCCCCGATCAGCACCACCGCGAAGGCCACCAGGGTGTAGAGCACCCGGTTGCGGACGGCCTCGCGCAAGGTGTTGCCCGCGACGGCGAGCACGCGGATCGCCGAGGTCATCGGCCCTCCTCCTCCCCGCCCTGCCCGACGGCCGAGAGGAAGACGGCCTCGAGCGAGGCCCGATGGGGCGTCACCGAGACCAGCTCGGCGCCCGAGCCGAGCGCGGCGCCCACCACGCCTTCCACCTCCTTGTGGGGCACGCGCAGCTCGACCCGCTCGCCGTGCCCGCGCAACGCTCCGCCGAAGCGCTCCTCCAGGCGGGCGGCCAGCTCCGGCGAGAGCCGGGCCAGGACCACGTCGCTCTCGGGCTCGGCGCCGTCCGCCAGGAACTCCTCGATGCGGCCCTCCCAGCGGATGCGTCCCCGCACGATGATCGCCACGCGGTCGCAGAGCATCTCCACGTCGGGCAGGATGTGCGTGTTCATGAACACGGTCTTCCCCTCGTCGCGCAGGCGCAGGATCAGGTCGCGGATGTCCTTGCGCCCCAGCGGGTCGAGGCCGCTCATGGGCTCGTCCAGGAAGACCACCATCGGGTCGTGCACCAGGGCCTGGGCGATGCCCAGCCGCTGGAGCATGCCCTTGGAGTAGGTGCGCAGGCGGGCGTCGCCGGCCTGGGAGAGCCCCACCCAGCCCAGCAGCTCCTCGATGCGCGGCTCGCGGCCCCGGCGCGCCAGGCCCGCCAGCCTGGCGTAGAAGCGCAGGAACTCGCGTCCGGTCAGGAACTCGTGGAAGTAGGGGTTCTCCGGCAGGAAGCCGATGTGCTTGCGGAAGGCCGTCTCCCGGACGTCGTGGCCCAGGATGTGGGCGCTCCCCGAGCTGGCGCGGACGAGGCCCAGCAGGACCTTGAGCGTGGTGGTCTTGCCGGCGCCGTTGGGGCCCACGAAGCCGAAGATCTCGCCCTCCCGGACCGCCAGCGTGATGCCGTCCAGGACGCGCTTGCGGCGCAGGCCGAAGCCCGGCCGGACGTCCTTGACCACGCGGTCCACCCGGACGATCTCCCGCGCCTTCACGACGGGTCTCCGCTCCAGCGCCCGCGACGCTGGAGGTCGCGGGCGTGCATCCAGGGCTCGTAGCGGCGCCCGTAGCGGCTCGACACGATCTGCCCGCCCGGCTCGCCGAGGAGCCAGGCCCCGCCGCCCGGCTCTTCGGGCAGGGCGCGCAGCACCGCGCCGGGACCGCGCACCAGGTCCTCGACGCCGCGGATGTCGCGGCCGTTGCGCTGGCGGAAGCGCGCCCGGGCCTCGTCCAGGAAGCGGGCGCGGCGCTCCACCTCGATCTGGAGGAGGGACTCCTCGTACTGGGCGCGCGCCCGGGGGTCCTCGGCGCCTCGCAGCAGCTCCTCCAGGAAGGCGGTGGCCGTGTCCAGGCCGGAGGTGTTGGCGCGCAGGCGCGCCGCCAGGCGGGGGAGGTACAGCGGCGCATCCGGAAGGAGCGCGGCGGCCTCCAGGGCGTCGGCGGCGGCCTCCACCTCGCCCAGGTAGAAGAAGAGGTTGAAGCCCAGGTAGAAGGGGTTGCGCCAGTCGTCCGGGTGGTACTCGATCGCGCGCTCCAGGAGCCGGTTGGCGAAGCGCACGCTCTCGGCGGAATCGGTCAGCCAGTGGGCCGCAAAGCGATAGGGGTGGTCCACCCAGGGATCGACGGTGGTCACCACGTCCACCAGACGGCCCAGGAGCGGCGCGTGGCGGCTGGGATCGCTGGTCTCGGCCCCGACCACCTGCACCGCCTGCATCCAGTAGTAGTCGGCCACGAGCGGCTCGAAGCCGAGGGACGCGATTCGTGCCACCTCGGGCCGGGGCACGAAGCGGCCCACCTCCTCCGCAGGCGGCGGAATCGGGATCCGCGCGTGGATCAGGGCGACCGCACAGGCCGCCACCACCATCGCCAGCGCGGAGCGAAGCGGCTGCAATGCACCCCCCGAGAAGACCTGCGCGCTGCTAGAAATCGTCTCCGAAGGGCGACTGGAGACGGGCCACCGACTTGAGGACGTCGTCGCCGAAGTCGTTGATGGGGGGGGCGCCCCAGGAGACGACGGGCATGACGCCTCCCTGGCAGAGGTAGCAGGGCAGCGTGTTGGGCGGGCTCGCCGAGTCGGGCTCCACGTACATGAAGACCGAGACCTGGCCGTCGGAATCCACGTCGCCGTAGGCCGCCGCCGTGAACATCGGCCCGTTGGCTCCGGCCACGGCGTAGCTGTCGTAGTCGAAGTAGGTGGCGCCGTCCGGGCGCCAGCCGAGCTGGTCGAAGCCCTCGCCCGGGTTGTCCGCCGGGAAGCGGTTGTCGCCCTCGGCGCCCCAGTTCTGCTTGTCGGGGCCGAGCCCGATGTAGGGAGAGGGCTTGGCGGTCACGTAGGCCCCGAACTCCGTCCGGTAGGCGATCTGGACCTTGCGGATCGACTCCAGGTTGGCGTAGGCCTCGCTGCGCTTGGAGCGCTGCTGGTAGAGCCGGAAGGCCGGAATCGCGATCGAAGCCAGGACGCCGATGATGGCCACGGATATCATGAGCTCGATCAGCGTGAGGCCTGCGCGGTTGCGGTGGGTTCTCTGGATCGCCGACACGTTGAGCTCCCCTGTTTTCGAGGGCGGAACCGTGCGGGAGGGCCGGCGCGGGGCCGGCCCTCCCCCGGTCCAGGGACTAGAACACGCTCTGGCCCATGACGTTGCTGCACGGGCCCACGGTCTCGGTCAGGTCGTTGCTGTCCGTCACGGCGTTGTACACGCCGGTGACGGGGCAGCCCGCGGGACCGGCCACCCTGTTGTCAGCCCCGTCCGGCTTGATGTAGCCCCAGACGTTGCCGACGTCGTCATCGTCGATGTCGGACATGCCCTCTGCGGTGAAGCTGACGCAGGGCGCGCCCACGCTCGGGCAGCCGGTGCCGCCGGCGGCGTCCGCAGCCGTCACCTGGTACGAGTAGTAGGTCTCGCCCTCGGGAGCCCAGCCGATGGTCCCGAAGCCGCCGTTGTCCAGCCAGTTCTGCTTGTCACCGCTCAGGTTGGCGGCCGCCAGCGCGGACGGCGACGCCGTGCCCTGGATGTAGGTGCCGAACTCGGCGGAGTACCCTTCCTCGGCCGTGCGGATGGCCGCGAGGTTGCTCTTGCCCTCCGCCGCGCGGGAGCGCAGCTGGAAGCGCAGGAAGTTGGGGATGGCGATCGCGGCCAGAATGCCGATGATCGCGACCACGATCATGAGCTCGATGAGCGTGAAGCCGCCCGAGCGCTTGCGAAGAAGCTTTCGCATGAGTGAGATCTCCTCTTGCGTGCCGAGCGTGCCCGGAAGCACCGTGCCCCGGGCTGCCCACGCTCGGACCGCGGGTCAGCCGGCTCCAGAGCAACCCTCGTGCCACCCCGGGCACTTGCGTCCCCGCGTATCGGCAGGGATGGCGCGGAAGTTGAGGCGCGGGGCGGGGCCCCGGGACGCGGCGCCCGTCGCAGGAGCGGCCCCGCCCGGACCCCCGCGAGGGCCCGAAGTGACGAAACGCGGCGCTCCGGGGGACGCGATCCGTCACCGCGCTGGCGGCAGGGGCCCGCGGGGGCTAGGTTGCGCCAGCCCGACCGGGCGGCCGCGTGCTCCCATCGTCTAGCGGTCCAGGACGTGGCCCTCTCAAGGCCAAAACACGGGTTCGATTCCCGTTGGGAGCACCAGGGGCCCCCGCTACGCTCCCACCGCCGTGTCGGACTTCGTCTTTGCGTTCATGGACATGGAGTTCGGGGGCCTGGATCCCGAGCTCCACGACATCACCGAGATCGCGGTGATCGTGACCGACTACCGCCTCGCGGAGCTGTCCCAGCAGGAGTGGAAGGTGCAGGCGCGCCCGCAGCGGATCACGCCGGAGGCCGCCGCCATCTCGGGCTACGACCCGGAGCTGTGGAAGGAGGCGGTGCCCGTCCGCCAGGCGCTGGAGGAGCTGGCCGCGCTCCTGCCGGCGGGCCGGACGGCGGTCCCGGCGGGCCAGAACGTGCGCATGGACGTGCAGTTCCTGGAGCGGGCCTACAAGGCGTGCGGGCTCCCCTACCCCTTCGACTACCACGTGATCGACCTGGCGACGCTCTTCTACGCCTGGTCGCTGGTGGCGGGCCAGACGCTGCCGGCGCTCTCCTTGCGCCAGGCGGCCACCCACGCGGGCCTGACCGCCGGCGTCGTCGAGCACCGGGCCATGGCCGACGCGCGCCTCACCCTGGAGGCCTTCCGCCACTACGTGGGACGGCTGGCGCCCCGGCCGCTGGCGGACGCGCCTTCGGAGACCGGCTGAGGCTCCAGGCGCACGCGCCACTTGGCCAGGGCGCGCCGGTCGAACCACGCGAGGACGGGCAGCAGCCAGCGGGCGGCGGCTCCGCCGGGCCGGAAGCACACGGCCGAGGCGAAGTCCAGGAGCACCGGGCGGCCGCCCTCGTCCACCAGCACGTTGCTGCGGTGACGCAGGTCCAGGTGGACCACGCCGCGGGCGTGCATGGCCCCCACCGCCGCCGCCAGCGCGTCCACGAAGTCCGCCGGGATGCGCCCCGCCAGCTTGCGCGACATGCGCCGCCCCGGCCGGTACTCCACCACCAGCGCCAGGGGATCGAGGGTCCCCAGGCAACGCGGGACGGCGGGATGCCCTGCCAGGGCCCGGTAGGCCCGCTGCTCCCGGCGCTGGAGCCAGGGCCCGAGCCAGGCGCGCACCAGGGGCCCGCGCGGGGCGAAGTCCTTCACCACCACGGGCCCCCCGTCGCTGCGCACCAGGTAGACGTCGGGGTTGCGGCGGCGGCCGCGCTGGAGGACGTGCAGGGTGCGGTCGGCGAGGTTGGCGCGCGACAGGCCGAGGCTCACGCGCCGCAGCGTAGATCAGTCGTCGCGGCCTCGGGAGCCCGGTGGGGTGCCGAGGCGCGCCTGGATCAGCGACCACAGGCGCCGGCGCAGGCGCTCGCGGAAGAGGGGATCCGCGCCCACCTCGAGGCCGTCGGCCTCGAGGAACTCGCGCAGCTCGGCTTCGAACTCTGCACCGCTTTCCTGGACCACGCTCAGCTCCCGCTCGACCATTTCCGGCTCGTCTTCCCCGCGCCGCCCGGCCATCAGGCGGCGCTCCAGCCTGGCCGGCGTCCCTCCGAGCGGCCGGCCCGTTGTGCATCCACGGCGTCCGTCATCAACTTCTTCACCCGGTAGAGGCTCGAGCGGACCGCGTCGGCGGTGCGCTCCGTGCGCCGGGCGATCTCGCGAATCGGCAGGTTCTCCTCGTTCCGCAAGCGGTAGACGTCGAGCTGCCAGGGCGAGACCAGGCGCAGCTGATCCTCGATGGCCCCGAGGTAGCGGCGCAGCTCGAGCTGCTCGTGGGGGCTGCACACGCCGATGGAGGGCGCTGGGTGCATGGCCGCGTGGTCGACCTCCGCCAGGCGGTCGTCCTCGTTGCGCAGGCGGCGCAGGTGGCTGTTGATCGTGTTGCGGGCGATCCCGAAGATCCAGGTGAGGAGCGCGGAGTCGCCGCGGAAGCTGGGAAGGGAGCGGAACGCCGCCATGAAGACCTCCTGCACCACCTCTTCCGCGTCGGCGCGGTTGCGGATGCGCGATGCAGTGAACGCGAAGACACGCGGGAAGTACCGCGCGTAGAGCGCGCCGAAATGCGCCTCGCTGCCGCCTCGGATGGCCGCGACGAGCTCCGCATCGGTCAACAGGGCGAACGAGTCGATCCGGGGCAACGCGTTGCTCCTCGCGTTGTCCCCTCTCCCAGGAAACGGGCGCTTCCGCCCTCAGCCATCTAAGTGGCCCGGCGGTGACCCAGGTGGCACGAGCGGGTCGAAAAATCCTCACATGGAGGATATCCCCGGGGGGATCAGGACTGGAGGAAGGGCTCCAGCTCGGGAGCGGCCGCCAGCAGCGACCGGCGCATCCGGTAGAGGTTGGCCTTGATGGCGTCCTCGGACTTGCCGAGCGCGCTGGCGATGGCGCGGATGGACTGGCGCCGCAGGTGCTTCAGGTGGAAGATGCGCCGCTGTAGGGGCGTCAGCTCCTTCTCGATCACCGCCTCGCAACGATCCAGGATGCGCCGCGCCTCGGCAGCCCGATCGGCCGGGGCCTGGGGGGAGACCAGCTCCGCGGCCGCCTCGTCCAGGGACTCGAAGCGGGGCGGCCGGCGCCGGAAGCGGCGGTTCACCGTGTTGCGCGTGATCCCGAAGATCCAGACCAGCAGGCTCGAGCTGCCCTGGAAGCTGGGCAGCGCCCGCAGGACGGTGATGAACACCTCCTGGGTCACGTCCTCGGCCTCTCCCGGGTCGCCGAGCCGCTTCAACGCGAAACGATAGACCCGCGGGAAGTAGGTCTCGTACAGCAGGTCGAACCGCTCACGGCTGCCGCCGAGGATCTCCTCGACCAGCTTGCCGTCGTCCAACCAAGCTTCGCTTCCGTGCGCCATCAAGCCTCCAGGCGCACTTCTGAAGTCAGGGGAAAGGGGGGAATTGATCCGGACCTGTCTGGATCGGTTCCGGCGGCGCTCCTCTCTCTCTCGACCAGGCCTTTCAGAAGTGGGGGGGACACTCGTCCTGCCGCGTCGCTTGAGCAAGCCTCATGCCATTTTCCGCCAGCCCCCTCGAGGCCAGCTAACCCTTTGCAAAAAAAGAGAATTGTCGAGAGGGGCCGGACGCGCAGTGGAACGCGGTTGCCACCGGGAGGAGCAAACTATTTCCTCTATTGTGAACTCGGTGTCTCCGCCCCGCGGGCAAAGTCTCTCAGGGCTTCACGGGACTCCGCCGGCACGCGTTCCCGGTCGAAGCTGAGGGCGAATCCCGACCCCGGCTCGCAGCGCGCCACCACCCCGGGCAGGCGCAGGATCGCCGGGTGGCCCGGCAGCTCGAGCACGACCCGCGCCGCCACCCCCGCCTCCGGGGGGTCCTCGGCCAGCAGGTAGACGCCCCCCTCGGAGAGATCCCGGGTGGGGAGGAACACCTGCCGCTCGGGATCCTCGTAGGCGGCCTCCAGGCGGATCGGGATGCGGGGGGCGCGCCGCTGCTGCATCACGGCGTGCCGGGCAGGACCCACCAGCGCCCGTCCTGGCGCTCCCAGCGGTCCTCGCGCTCCACGTCGGTGCTGAAGGGGCGCAGGGGCTTGCCGTCCTTTCCGACCAGGCGCACCCGGACCCGGGCGCGCCCGGGGCCGTCGAACAGGAACTCCGCCACCTCCACCTGGAAGGCCCGGTTCTGCTCGAAGTGGGCCATGTCCAGGTCGTCCGCCAGGTCGGCGTAGTAGTCGGAGAAGGCCGCCTCGTCGCGGAAGTACTCGCGCAGCACCCGGTCCTGGTAGGTGCCGTAGCTGTTGACCCGCCGCAGCGAGAGACGCTCGTAGAACGCCAGGGCGCGAGCGTGGAAATCCGCGATCCCGGCGTAGTCCACCACCTCCACGCCGTAGCGCGGGTCGCCCTGGGGGCCCTTGCGGCCCCAGGGCAGCCACCCCGGCCAGGCGCAGCCCACCAGCGCCACGAGCGCCGCGGCGGCCAGCGCCCTCACGCCGCGTCCCCTTCGAGCGCGGCCTGGGCCGCGGCCAGCCGCGCGACGGGCACGCGGAAGGGCGAGCAGGAGACGTAGTCCAGCCCCAGGCGCGCGCAGAAGCGCACGCTGCGCGGGTCGCCCCCGTGCTCCCCGCAGATCCCGACCTTGAGCCGCGGCCGCGTGGCGCGGCCCTGCTCCACACCGATGCGCACCAGCTCTCCGATCCCCGACTCGTCGATGGAGACGAAGGGGTCGGCCTCGAGGATACCCTGTTCCACATAGGTCCCCAGGAACTTCCCGGCGTCGTCCCTCGAGAGGGCATAGCCCATCTGGGTGAGGTCGTTGGTCCCGAAGGAGAAGAAGTCCGCGAAGCGGGCGATCTCCCCGGCGGTGAGGGCGGCCCGCGGGACCTCGATCATGCTGCCGATCCGGGGGCGCACCCGCACCCGCCGGCCGCGCAGCACCTCGCGCACCTCGTCCTCCACGTGGCCCCGCAGCACCTCGAGCTCCCGCACGTGGGAGACGAGCGGGATCATGATCTCGGGCTCGACCCGCACGCCCGACTCGGCCACCTCGCAGGCCGCCTCGACGATGGCGCGGGTCTGCATGCGGTAGATCTCGGGAAAGCTGATGCCCAGGCGGCAGCCCCGGTGGCCGAGCATGGGGTTGAACTCGCGGATGGCGTCCACCTTGGCCCGCACCTCGGCCGCATCCCGGCCCAGGGCGCGCGCCAGCGCGCGGATCTCGTCCCCGCCGTGGGGAAGGAACTCGTGGAGCGGGGGATCCAGGAGGCGGATGGTGACGGGAAGCCCCTCCATGGCGCGGAAGATCCCGGCGAAGTCGCTGCGCTGGATCGGCAGGAGCCTGCGCAGGACCCCCTCGCGCTCCGCCCGGTCGGCGGCCAGGATCATCTCGCGCACCGCCAGGATGCGGCGCGGCTCGAAGAACATGTGCTCCGTGCGGCACAGGCCGATCCCCTCGGCCCCGAACTGGCGGGCCACCTTGGCGTCCTGGGGGGTGTCGGCGTTGGCCCGCACGCGCAGCCTGCGGACGCGGTCCGCCCAGCCCATCAGCTCGGTGAAGGCGCCGCCGAGCTCGGGCGTCACCGTGGGCACCCGGCCGAGGATCACCTCGCCGCTGCTCCCGTCGACGGTCAGCGGGTCGCCGTCCCGCACCACGTGCTCGGCGATGCGCATGCAGCGCGCGGCGTAGTCGATCTCCAGGGCGCCGCAGCCCGAGACGCAGCACTTGCCCATGCCCCGCGCCACCACGGCGGCGTGGGAGGTCATGCCGCCGCGCGCCGTCAGGATGCCCTCGGCGGCGTGCATGCCGTGGATGTCCTCGGGCGAGGTCTCCACCCGGACCAGGATGACCTTCTCCCCGGTCCTGGCGCGGGCCTCGGCTTCGTCGGCGGAGAAGACCACGCTGCCCACCGCGGCGCCCGGCGAGGCGGGCAGGCCGCGGGCCACCACCTGCCGGGGCGCGTGCGGGTCGAGGGCGGGGTGCAGGAGCTGCTCCAGGGACGCCGGCTCCACGCGGCACACGGCCTCCCGGCGGGTGATCCGCCGCTCGCGCGCCAGGTCGACGGCGATCCGCACGGCCGCCTGCACCGTGCGCTTGCCCGTGCGCGTCTGGAGGAGCCAGAGCCGGCCCTGCTGGATGGTGAACTCGATGTCCTGCATGTCGCGGTAGTGGCGCTCCAGCCTGTCCTGGATTTGCACCAGCTCGCGGTACGCCGCCGGCATCTCCTCCGCCAGGCGCTCCAGGGGCTGCGGCGTGCGGACTCCCGCCACCACGTCCTCGCCCTGGGCGTTGGGCAGGTACTCGCCGAAGAAGACCCGCTCACCGGTGGAGGGGTCGCGCGTGAAGGCCACGCCGGTGGCGCAGTCGTCGCCCATGTTGCCGAAGACCATGGCCTGGACGTTCACGGCGGTGCCCCAGGACTCGGGGATCCCGTGCAAACGCCGGTAGGTGGCGGCCCGCGGGTTCTTCCAGGAGCGGAACACGGCGCCGATGGCGCCCCAGAGCTGGCGCAGCGGGTCCTGGGGGAAGCGCCGTCCCGTGTGCTCGCGCACCAGCTCGAGGTACTCCCCCACCAGCGCCTCGAGGGACGCGGCGTCCAGGTCCGTGTCCAGCAACGCGCCGCAACCCTCCTTGACCTGCTCGAGCCGGCTCTCGAAGCGCTCCAGGGGAACGCCCAGCACCACGTCGCCGTACATCTGGATGAAGCGGCGGTAGCTGTCCCAGGCGAAGCGCGCGCCTGCGCGCGCGGCCAGGCCCCGCACGCTGCGGTCGTTCAGGCCGAGGTTCAGGACCGTGTCCATCATGCCCGGCATCGACGCCCGGGCCCCTGAGCGCACGGAGACCAGCAGGGGCGCCTCGGGGTCGCCGAAGCGGGCGCCCATGCTGCGCCCTACACGGCGCAGGGCAGCCAGCGCCTGCTGCTTCACGTCCGCCGGGAGCCTGCCGCGCCCGACGGCGTAGGCGGCGCAGACCGGGGTGGAGAGGGTGAAGCCGGGCGGGACGGGGATGCCCAGCCGCGTCATCTCGGCGAGGTTGGCGCCCTTGCCGCCCAGGATCTCCGCCATCGCGGCGCGGCCGTCGGCGCGGCCGTCCCCGAAGAAGTAGACCCGTTTCACGGGGGATACGCGAGGTGGTCGTCGAGCCAGCCGCGCACGGCGCCGAGCGCGATGCGTTCCTGGCCCATGCTGTCGCGCTCGCGCACCGTGACCTTGCCGTCGCTCTCGGAGTCGAAGTCGTAGGTGACGCAGAACGGAGTTCCTACCTCGTCCTGCCGCCGGTAGCGGCGCCCGATGTTGCCGGAGTCGTCGTAGAAGACGCGGAAGCGCCGCCGCAGCTCCGCCGCGAGGCGCCCGACGGGCTCGGCCAGCTTCTTCGAGAGGGGCAGCACCGCCGCCTGGATCGGCGCCAGGAAGCGCGGCAGGTGGAGCACCGTTCGCGTCTCGCCGCCCTCGAGCGTCTCCTCGTCCCAGGCGTTGCACAGGAGCGCCAGGCAGGTGCGGTCGATCCCCACGGAGGTCTCGATCACCAGGGGGACGTAGCGTTCCTTGGTCTCCTCGTCGGTCACCGCCAGCTCCTTGCCGGAGAACTCGCTGTGGCGCGAGAGATCCCAGTCGCCCCGGTCGTGGATCCCCTCGATCTCCTGCCAGCCAAAGGGGAAGCGGAACTCGATGTCCGCCGCGCGCCTGGCGTAGTGCGCCAGCTCGCGCGCCTCGTGGGGACGCACGCGGATGTTCTCGCCGAACCCCAGGTCGGCGTGGAAGCGGCGTCGCTCCTCGAGCCAGTACCCGAACCAGCGCTCGCGCTCGGAAGGGTGCACGAAGTACTCGAGCTCCGCCTGCTCGAACTCCCGCGAGCGGAAGGTGAAGTTGCGCGGGTTGATCTCGTTGCGGAAGGCCTTTCCGATCTGGGCCAGCCCGAAGGGGATCTTCTGGCGCGCCGCCTCGCGCACCCGACGGAAGTCGGTGAAGATCGACTGGCAGGTCTCGGGCCGCAGCCAGGCCGTCGCCGCGGCGTCCTCGGAGGCCCCCACGAACGTGCGCAGCATCAGGTTGAACTGGCGTGCCTCGGTGAGGTCGTGGCGCCCGTCCCCGGAGGCCTCGCAGCGGTCCGCCTCGTCCACCTGGTCCGCGCGGAAGCGCTTCTTGCAGGCGCGGCAGTCCACCATCGGGTCGCTGAAGTGCGCCACGTGGCCCGAGGCCTCCCAGATGCGGGGATGGGCGATGATGGCGCTGTCCACGCCCTCCACGTCGTCGCGCTCGCGCACCATGCGCTGCCACCAGAAGGCCTTGAGGCTCTGCTTGAGCTCGACGCCCAGGGGACCGTAGTCCCAGAAGCCGTTGA
>Ga0214473_10001659_pt1 | contig 28832 bp, 24 predicted proteins | sample RVTome_7_FD_203509 | JGI IMG/M metagenome (GOLD analysis project Ga0214473, IMG submission 203509) | Soil microbial communities from uranium-contaminated site in the Upper Colorado River Basin, Wyoming, United States - RVT98D197 | ecosystem: Environmental > Terrestrial > Soil > Contaminated >...
CAGATTGGGGTTTGTCAAAGGCGGGCAGGAAGATGGCATGGTAGGTAAAATGCGGAGCGGAATCGATGTGCAATTCGAGCGCAACGAGTTCCGCAATATAAATACGCTAAATCTTTCCTTTGAGCATGAGAATCCGCAAGTCGCCATGGATGTCGCTGCCCGGCTCGCTTCATTCTTTATCGGCGAGAACATCAGGACTCGCGAGGCGGTCACCCAGGGAACCGCGGGATTTCTCGCATCCCAAGTGGAGGAAACCCGGAAGAAACTCGAAATGCAGGAGGAAAAGCTCAAGAGGTACAAACTCCAGTTCGGCGGTGAGTTGCCGCAGCAGGAACAAGCGAACCAGAATAGGCTCCAAAGATTACAGGATCAGATCAAAAGCAATCGCGATGCCGTCGCGCGACTGGAAGACCGGAAGATTTTCGTGCAGGCGCAGATCAGCGAGCTGCAGAGCAAAATCCAGCAGGTGGAACAAAATCCATGGGAAGCAACGAGTACCTCGGGCCCGTCCGCAACCCCCAATAAACTTCTCACCGAACTTGCCATGCGACGGAAAAAACTGGAAGAGATGAATGCGAAATTTACCCCGCTTCACCCGTCGGTTGTGCAGGCGCGGTGGGAGGTGGAGCAACTTGAAGCAAAAATTGCGAAGTTGCGCGCGGCCGCCAAGAAGTCCCCTCCGCAATCTGCCGGGGGAGAGAACGATCCTTCCTCCTCACAAGATACGATTGACCTTACAGGGACAAGCTGGGAGAAAGGAGAGGTCCGTCGCCTCCGCGAACAGGTCGGCACAATGAACCTGGAAATTGCCGCCCTGAAAAGGGAAAGCGTGAACACGGGCAGAACCATTGACGATATCCAGCGCAAGGTGGAACGACTGCCTCAAAGGGAGCAGGAGTTGATGTCCCTGACCCGCGACTACAATAACATCAGGCGAGTTTACGATGAACTGTTGGAAAAGAATCTGAAGGCGAAGATGTCCGAGACCATCGAGCAAACACAGAAGGGGGAACGGTTCCAGTTACTTGAACCCGCAAACCTCCCCAAAAAGCCGATTAAACCGAACCGGATGAGGGTGCTGGGGATTGCATTGATCGCCTCCCTGTTGATCGGAGCCGGCGGGTCCATCGGATTTGAGATGCTGGACCCGACGTTGCGGAGCTCAAAGGATTTCAAGAGCTTCTTCGACATGCCGATCCTTGCGTGTCTCCCCGTCATCCAGGACGATCGGTCAAAGCGTCGAATCGCCGTTCGGCGAGCGGCAATCGTTGGCGGGCTGGTTTCGATCCTTGGCGCCTACGTCGTCTTCCTGGTCATCTACGGGCAGAAGGTCCAATCGATCCTTCAATCCATTAGCCCACCCCCCGGAGGTGGAAATTGAAGATACTTCCTCTTCCCGTCAAGGAGGAGACGGAGTTTCAACCGGTGAGCAAGGGTATTCTTAATATGAGAGCTATCGACCCTTTATTTTACGAACTGCTCAAGGGACTCCGGGCCAAGGTCGAATACAAGATGGATGCTCTGAACCTCCGGGTCCTCGCCGTGAGCAGTGCTGTCGCCGGAGAGGGGAAAACGTTGACGGCCATCCAGCTGGCCGCCAATATGGCATCGACCGGCCGGAAGAAGGTCCTCCTGATGGATATGGATCTGCGGAAATCCAATGTCGCCAAGGAGATGGGAATAACTCCGGATCCGGGACTGAGCGAATTTCTGTCGGGGTCCTTTCCCAAGGAGAAACTCATTCGGAGTTCCGCGGTGCTGGGATTATCCGTCGTCGTCGGCGGCAAAACGCTCTCGTCTCCCTCAGACATGCTCGCCGGGGAAAAATTTCGGTCTCTCCTTCGGGAATTGCGGGAGCAATTCGACCTGGTGATTCTGGACACCCCGCCCATACTGGCGGTTCCCGATGCCCTGACGATCTCCGAACAAGTGGATGCGTTCATTTTACTCTTCCGATTCAGCCACACCCCTCATCAACTCTTTCGTCAGGCGATCGACGACCTTGGGGAAAGGAAGATCATGGGCGTCGTCCTGAATGGCGAGGAGAAAAAAACCGATAAGTATTACCACAAATATTATGGAAAATATTACCAGGTAGCGCACACCGAGGGAAAACGAAGTTGATCATCACCCTCGAGAACCGGTTTCTCTCCCTCCGGAGCGCCGTCTGTTTCATCATCGAGGGGGGGATCATCATATTGTCGGTCGTGGCGAGTTTCCTCCTCCTGCACGGCCGGGCAGGGACCCCTGTTGTCAGCATGGGAGATGTGGTCGCCAGGGCGTTAGTGATCACATTTTTCTGTCAGACATGCATGTATCTGCTCGATCTCTACAATTTCCGGCTTTCCCACACCTGGGGGGAAGTGCTTTTCGCGCTGGCGATCGCGATCGGGTTCGTATGTATCGGAATCGGTTTGCTTTCCTATGCCATCCCGAAGTTCGGCGTTGCGGGAAAGATGTATTATCTCAGCATCCTGATTGCATCCGTTTTCCTTCTTCTTTGGCGCATTTTGTTCGAAATCTACATCACCCGGTATGCGTCTCGAGAGAATATCCTGATCGTCGGAACGGGGGAAGTGGCCCGGCAGGTCGGGGAGGAAGTGAGAAAGAGGAAACGCCTCGGTTTTCATCTCGTCGGTTTCATCCACGCCTCTCCGGCGCAGAGTACCCCATCCGCGGGAGGAGCCGGCGAAGTACTCGGCGATCCCGCGCAGATGGATCGGATCATCGAGCAGCATGACGTCGACAAGGTCGTCGTGGCGATCACGGAACGGCGCGGAGAGTACCCCGTCAAGGAAATGTTGGCGCTCCGGGTGGGTGGGTATCAGGTGGTCGAATGGCCGGGGTTCTTCGAGAAGCTTTCCGGCAGGATCCCGATCGACAACCTTGCCCCTTCCTTCTTCATCTTCAACGAAGGGTTCCGGAAATCCAGGATTCTTCTCTCGATCCGCCGGGTCCTGAGCGCAATCGTCGCCGCCGGCTTCCTGGTCCTCCTGCTCCCGGTTTTTCTCGTCGTTGCGGTCTTCATCAAACTCGACTCTTCCGGCCCTGTTCTCTATTCTCAGATCCGGGTGGGGCAGCACAACAAGCTGATCCGGATCTATAAATTCCGCTCGATGCGAAACGACGCGGAAAAGAACGGGGACGCGGTATGGGCGGTGAAGAACGATCCCCGGGTCACGAGGGTCGGCCGCTTCCTCCGAAAAACGCGGATCGACGAACTGCCGCAACTGTTCAACGTCCTGATCGGGGAACTGGAATTCGTGGGTCCCCGTCCGGAGCGTCCTGAATTCGTGGAGAAACTTCAGGCCATGATCCCGTATTACGCCCTCCGCCACACGGTCAAACCCGGACTCTCCGGATGGGCGCAGGTCATGTTCCATTACGGCAGCACGATCGACGAGTCGAAGGAAAAGCTCCAGTACGACCTTTTCTACATCAAGAACATGTCGGTCAAACTTGACCTCCTGATCCTGTTCCACACCTTCAAAATCGTCCTCCTTGGGCGCGGGGCGAGGTAACCCCCGGTCGTCGAATCACAATCCGGTCATCTTGAGAAACAAAGGCCCAACAGCGGTTCCGAACGCTTTCACCGTCGATGTCGAGGAATATTTCCAGGTCGAGGCGTTTTCGGATCTGATCCCGAAAAAGGATTGGCACAAATTCCCATCTCGCGTTGAAGAAACCACCACAAGATTGTTGGAGCTTCTCGACAGGTATCACGTCCGAGGAACGTTTTTCGTTCTTGGGTGGATCGCGAGGAACCATCCCGCCTTGGTGGAAAAGATTTCCAAGGCGGGACACGAGGTCGCTTCCCACGGGTTTGACCATTCGATGATTACGGAGATGACGCCGGAATCGTTTCGGCAAGACATCCGGAAATCCAAGGCGATCATCGAGAATATTACCGGAACCACCGTTGCAGGATACCGTGCGCCGACGTTTTCCATCCTGGAAAAAACTTCGTGGGCCTACAAGATTCTCCTGGACGAAGGATATGCGTACAGCAGCAGCGTCTTCCCCATATGGCACGACCGTTACGGATGGCCGAAATTCGGCAATCATCCACGCAGAATGGATTCCAATGGAAACGGAGAAATCTGGGAGGTCCCGATGTCGGTCGGGACTCTCGGCCCCTTCCGAATCCCTTTTGGAGGGGGAGGGTACCTGCGTTTCTACCCACTCTCCCTGACCAAAGCCCTTTTCCGGAGCCGGGCCAGAGAACGGAACCCGGTCGTCCTTTACACGCATCCTTGGGAGATCGACACGCAGCACCCCCCGGTTCCGGCGCCGTTCTTTCGACGCTTTCGCCACCATTTGGGCATCTCGAAGATGGAAAGAAAACTGGTCGCACTCCTTGAAATGGCCGAATTCGGAACCGTCGGACAGTATCTTGAAGAAGTAGTTCAGGGAGAAACCAGTCTCTATCAAAAACATGCTTGAAATGGCGTTTTCGGCAACTTCTTCCTCTTACATCTGTTGGAAATCCAATTCATGACGGAGTATAAACCTTGGGAAACAATGTGACTGAAGGTACCAAGTTAGAGTGGATCAAAGAGTTCTGGCGTTACAAGGAACTATTCTACTTCTTCGTATGGCGCGATATTAAAATCAAATACAGGCAAACTGTATTGGGAGCCTTGTGGGCCATCATTCAACCATTATTTACCATGCTCGTTTTCACCACCTTTTTCGGAAAATTCGCCAAAATGCCAAGCGATGGCATTCCGTATCCGATATTTTCTTATGTCGCTCTGGTCCCGTGGACATATTTTGCGGGCGCTGTTACGATGTCGGGAAACTGTTTAATAGGTAATTCCAATCTGTTGACAAAAGTGTATTTTCCAAGATTTGCCATCCCCGCATCTTCCACCTTATCCGGATTAATTGACTTTTTCATCGCCTCGATCCTGTTGTTCGGCCTGATGGTCTACTATCATGTGCCAATGAGTTGGGGACTATTGCTTTGGCCCGTGTTAGTCATCCCATTGGTGTTGCTCGCACTTGGATTGGGGATGATATTAGCTTCATTGAACGTAAAATACCGGGATATTAAATATACGATTCCTTTTGGAATTCAAATTCTACTTTTCATTACGCCGATCATCTATCCTATCAGTATCCTTCCTGAAAAATATCAGAAATTAGTTAAATTGAATCCCTTGACTGGAATCATAGATGCTTTCCGGTCATCCGTTTTCCCTAATAAGCATATGGATTTTGGTTCCTTGTCCATTTCGATTGTCGCTTCGATAGTTATATTTTTCATAGGATTAGCCTACTTTCGTAAAACGGAAAAAGATTTTGCGGACGTTGTATAATTCAGTGCAAATATTGCGAAATTATTAACATTGGAGAAAATAATGCGGGAATCGGTTACTGTAGAACATATATCAAAGAAGTACGATATCGGAAAATTGCAAATGGATACCAATTTTCGTGAAGCATTAGTTAGATTTTTGAAAAATTCGTTCTCTCGGAGCAGTGAAAATAAGGTTGAAATCTGGGCTTTAAAAGATGTGTCATTTTCCGTGAAGCAAGGAGAAATCGTCGGGTTAATCGGACGCAATGGAGCAGGGAAAAGTACGTTATTGAAAATTCTCTCGAGAATCACTTGTCCAACATCGGGCAAAATGAATATTCGAGGGCGAGTTGGTTCGTTGCTGGAAGTAGGCACCGGGTTTCACGAGGAATTAACGGGAAGGGAAAATGTGTATTTGAACGGATCGATCCTCGGCATGACGAAAAAAGAGGTGAAATCAAAACTGGATGAAATCGTTTCCTTTGCGGACGTGGAAAAATTCTTGGAAACGCCGATCAAGCATTATTCCAGCGGGATGCGGATGCGACTTGGTTTTTCCGTCGCCGCCCATTTGGATACCGATGTCCTGTTCGTGGATGAGGTGCTGGCGGTTGGGGATGCGGCATTTCAGGCGAAATGTTTGGGAAAAATGAAGGAATTGCGCGACAGCGGCCGAACGTTGATTGTCGTATCGCACACCATGGAGACCGTGCAGAATCTATGTCCTCGTGTGCTATGGATCGATAATGGAAAACTTCGGCAGGATGGTTGTTCTGAAGATATTATAAAAAGTTACATGGGGGCGATTCGGGGTAAATGGAGAACTGGCATAAACATGAACGATATTTTTGGAGGGGTGCAGGAGTCAGGTTATGACTTGACCCAAGCGCTGAACCGTATAGGGACTGGGGATATTCAATATATTGGAATAGAATTCAGGACACTAGACGGTCAACCGAAAAAACAGATTTTTTCCGGAGACAGCCTGAAGTTGAGACTTCATTATCAGGCTCACAAACCGGTTTCGAAACCGAACTTTTTCTTCAGAATTGCTAACGAATTTGGAGAAAAAGTTACAACGTTAGGCACTTATTTATCAGGTATTGAAATACCTATATTATATCCTGGTATCGGATACATTGATCTTGATTTGGAGTGTTTAAATATTATGCCGGATCGTTACTACCTCACTCTTTGGATTAATCGTTACAGCGACATTCCTGGTGAGAAAGAAACACTTTATAATGGTCTTGATCGCTGTGCACCCTTTCATGTGGAGTATATAGATTATTATAGATCCGGTAGAGGAATTGATAAGGTATGGGGTGGCATATTCATACCATGCAAGTGGAATTTAAACGGATTGAATAGCGAAAATGTAGTAGTGCGAGATATCAATGTTTAGTTACTTTTTACAATCAAGTATTGATTTAACAGTTCATTCCATGATTTGGGTTAGTCCGGTCTTTGGAGAAATTCGATGAAACATTCGTTCAACACATCGCAACTCGTCGGCCAATTTATTCTCGGTACCATAGGGACACGTGTGCCGGAGGGGTGGTTTTCGGAAAGGATCGGAGACTGGATTCTCGGTCATCACTCGTCCCTCCCGGTGATTCGACTGCTTGGTGATGATGACCGCAACGTGGGGTGGCTGCTCGGCTATCCGATCGACGGGAAGGGGAAGCTCTGGGGTGGACAAGAGGTGATGTGCCTCCCGGGTCTCGCAGAGTGCCCGGAGTCCCCTTTGGAACAATTCATCTACGGCTTCGGAGGAAGGTTCCTGGTCGCGCTCGTCAGCACTCGTCAGCCCCGAATCTATCTTGATCCGTGCGGGTCACTGTCTGCCATCTACTGTATTCATCAGAAGATCGTCGCCTCGACGACGAACCTTATCCCCTACGACGAGCGGACCCGCGACCGTATGGATCTTATGCGTGACATGGGGATTCCCGACAATAACGCGGAGTACCCACTCGAGTTGACGCCGCGGCATAACGTCCAGCGGCTGCTGCCGAATCACTTTCTGGATCTATCCAACTGGCAAAGTTTGCGGCACTGGCCGAAGCATCCTCTGCACAGTGAAGGATCGGTCGATGAAGCCGTCTCCGAGATCGCGGCGATCACGAAAAAGAACATTGCGGCCATCGTATCGCGGGGTCCCACTTACCTGCGCCTGACCGCAGGAAGTGATTCGAGAATGCTGTTGGCGTGTGCGAGGAGTGTTGCTGATCGCCTGGAACTGTTTACCGTTCCGATCCCGGGTGACGATGCTTTCATAGACGTCGGCATCGCAAGGAAGATTGCCCGACGATTCCGGCTTCGCCATTTCGTACCGCGTTTTCAAGAACCGAAGCAGGAGGATCTCGACGAGTACATGTTCCGTATCGGCTTTGGCACCGGTGAAGTGCGTGGGTGGATGGCAGCGACGATGTTCAAGCAGGCCAATCCAGCTTATGCCCAATTGGATGGAGGGATCTGCGGGCTGGAGCGGGGGAAATATTACGATATCAGTGACACGGAATCCACGAAGGTCACGCCGGAGCGCTTGCTGAAGTGCTGCAATGCACCGTCATCCGAACTGACGCTTTCTCCACTCAAGCGCTGGCTGGATACGGTTCCCTCCACCGATCCTTTCCATATTCTGGACCTCTTTTGTCTCGAGCAGCGTATCGGTGGCTGGCAAGGTATGCTGCCGTATGCGGAGGCACGCGACCCTGGATTCCAACTCTTACCGGTGTGTCACCGCGAAATCATCACGCGGATGCTTACCTTGCCGACAGAATATCGACGATTGGGTTTTCTTACCTGCAGGGTAGCACATGTCGGCCCCGCTCCTTTGATGAAAGAGATCATCGAGCGCGAATGGCCCGAACTGCTGGAATGGCCGTTCAACAAGCCAACCCGCTGGATGCATGTGTCGCTCGCTGTGCGCCGCTCCCGGCGCAAGTTGGCGTTCCAGGCGGATCGGGTCCGGCGCGGACTGGGTATTCATGCCGGTCGCGTTGAAAAGGCACTACGCAACCCCGGATGGGCGGTGAAGCGGGCCTGGGAGCGCCTCTCCTGATCGAAAAGACGAATGTCTATTAAGTTAGCAGATCTCCAAGGCAATATAATAATTGATGACTTTGTAAAGAATAGCCGAATTTCGAATCTATATCACGATTATCGATGGGGAAAAATTATAGAGAAAAGCTTCAGGCACAAATATCATCTACTTATTTCAGAGAATTCTGACGGCAAAATCAACGGAATTCTTCCTCTTGTACATATAAAGAGTTGGAGTTTCGGGAATTTTATCGTTTCCATGCCTTTTTTCAATTATGGAGGAGTTTGTGCGGAGGATGAGTCTACCAGGAACGATTTGATCGCTGAAGCGGTCCGAATTGGGAAAGATCTTAAGGTGCACCATATCGAGTTTCGGCAAGAAAAATCATTGAATAACGGTTTTCCCGAAAAAACCTCGAAAGTTTCCATGCGATTGGATCTCCGGGGTTCCCCCGACGAACTATGGAAATCGCTCCCCTCGAAACTGAGGAGTCAAATCAAGGTACCGCAGAAAGCGGGGATGATCGCTCGGGTCGGGCGGGTTGAAGAATTGGAGAGTTTTTATGATGTTTTTTCTGAAAATATGAGGCATCTCGGAACACCTGTATACCCGAAATTATTTTTCAAAAATATTCTTGAAGAGTTTCCGACGAATACCTGGATATGTTCCGTCTATCTTGAGGGTATGCCCGTTGCGTCGGGTTTTCTTGCAGGTTTCAAGAATAGACTTGAAATCCCCTGGGCTTCCTCCCTCCGGAAACATAATCGTTTGAGCCCGAACATGCTGCTTTATTGGTCTTGCCTGAAATTCGCGTGTGAGAAAGGATTCTCCGTATTTGATTTTGGCCGGTCCACCGTCGAGGAGAGCACCTACAAATTCAAGAAACAGTGGGGAGCGGCACCCACCCCGATGATCTGGAGTTATTGGATTCGAGATGGGGAGAAAATTCCGGACATCACACCGCGAAACCGGAAATATCACCTTGCCATCGGAATCTGGAAGAAGTTGCCGATCCCGGTGACGCGAATTCTCGGCCCAAGAATCATCAGGAACATCCCGTGAACATCCAGCGAACCATTCCGCCGACGGCTGCGCCGATCTCATACATGGATCTCCTGCACGGTTTTTATGGAATTGTTGGCAGGAAATCTCTTGCGAGGTTGGAACGTGAAATAAAAGAATACTTCGGGAAGAAACATGTATGCCTCGTCTCTTCCGGGAAGGCCGCACTCTTCCTGATCCTGTCCGGCTTGGAGAGGTTGACCGGAAAAAAGAAAGTGATCATCCCCGCCTACACCTGTTTTTCGGTTCCATCGGCAGTGCGGATGGCGGGGTTGGAGATCGTGTTGTGCGATATCAGACCGGAAACACTCGACTATGATTATAAACAACTGAAGCGATTGCTGGATGACGACACCTTGTGCATCCTCTCGACCCACCTGTTCGGAATTCCGTCGGATGTCGCGAAAACACGAAGTCTGATTGGAGATAAAAGAATATTTATCGTCGAAGACGCGGCCCAGGCCATGGGCGGCTCGGACGATGGTCACAAGCTGGGAACCGTGGGAGACGTGGGATTTTTCAGCCTTGGAAGAGGGAAAAATATCACCTGCGGATCCGGCGGGGTGATCATCACGTCCTCGGAGGAGATCGCGGATTCGATCCGGAAAGATTATTCGAACTTGGAAAAAGTACCGACGATCGAGTATCTGAAGTTGATCGTTGGCAACATTTTCCTCGCGTTTTTCATTCGTCCGGCGTGGTACTGGTTCCCCAAAAACCTCCCATTCCTCAAAATTGGAGAGACCCGTTTTTATTGGGCGTTTCCCGTAAAAAAAATGGCCGGTTTCCAGGCGGGCCTGCTGCATCGTTGGCGCCTCAAACTGGAAATGTTCAATCGGAACAGGTCGAATATCGGGGAATATTACATCGAAGTTTTTCAATTATCAGGCAGAATGCCGATCTATAACAATGGAATACCCTACAATCGATTTCCGATGTATGTTGAAAATAAAAAAATAAAAGATGTATTATGTAATATCGGGAATGTTTATGGAATCAGTCCTATGTATCCGTCCCCGATTCATGAAATAAATGAAATAAAGGAAAATTTCAAAAACATGAATTTCGGATATTCAGAAATCATCGCTGAGACCCTCGTCACATTGCCGACGCATTCCTTATTAAATAGGAAAGATTTGGAAAATATTCGGGAGATAGTACATGAATATATTGAGCATGAACCAATAGATGATCAAGCGATGGAGCGGAAAGTCGAATGTCTTTAGAGGGCAATATGTATCTGGCGATTACCATCGATGTTGAAGAAGACAACTGGTCAAATTACGACTCGGATCCTGTTTTGACAAATATAGGGAAACTATCCGAATTGCAAAAATTATTTGATGAGTATCATGTAAAACCAACCTACCTGATCACATATCCAGTCGCTACTGACATGAACTCAGTATCTTTACTTAGGGAGATCATGGAGGATGGCCGATGTGAAATCGGTGCCCACGTCCATCCATGGAATACACCTCCATTTGAAGAAGAAAAATCCGTTAAAAACACAATGTTATTCAACCTGAAGAGAGAGCTTCAATACAAAAAAATCGAATCGTTACATGAAAAAATCCGCAGGAATTTCGAGGTAGAACCGGTTTCGTTTCGGGCCGGAAGGTGGGGATTCGATCAAACCGTCGCTGAAAACATGTTCAAATTGGGGTATAAAGTTGATTGTTCCGTGTCGCCATACATAAACTGGCAACGCGATCACGGTCCGGATTTCTCGAATTGCACACCGGGGATACAACGTTTGTATCTGGAAAATCAGGAGCACGACCATTTTCTGTTGGAGATACCCGCCACGATCGGATTTCTTCAACCCAATTTTAATTTATGCAACAAGATGTTCAATACGATATCAAATAGCAAGCTGAAACATTTTCGTATGATTGGAGTATTGGATAAATTGAAAATGTTGAATAAAGTTTGGCTTTCCCCGGAAATGTCGGACGGAATGGAAATGATCAAACTTGCAAACAGCATAAAAAGGGAAGGATATGTATTGCTCAATATGTTTTTCCATTCCACATCTCTCAAGGCGGGATTGACCCCTTTTACAAAAACGTTAGAAGATGAAAATATAATCATGAAACGGATTGGAGATTTTCTTAAAAATATGACGATCAACAACGTAAAATCCGTTACATTACGTGAATATGGTCTTTCAATTCACGAAATGGCAAACAAAGCAGGGATTCATTAATATCTTGTGTACCGACAAGATTGTAAGAGTCGCAATGATCACGAACGACATCGGCGGGGGAACCGGAAATCATCTCTTGTCGATGTTGAAACATTGGGATAAACGTTTCTGGCAAACGGTCATTTACAGTACTGCTCCGGGGTGGGATCGGACAGTACCGGATGTCCCCATTCAATACCTACTTCCTTCAAGATATTTCCGATATTATCCCGTTGCGCAACTCCGATATCTCGCACAACTGGGAAAAATATTATTTAACATGCTACCGGATATTGTTCACACTTACTTTTTCTGGTCGATCCTTTACGGAAGACTTTTGAAAATGGCAGGAAGAATCAAGATACTTGTTGAAAATCGGGAGGATGAGGGATTCAATTGGGGGTTGCATGAATATCTACTGCTGCGAATGACAAAAAATCTTCCGGACAAAATCATCTGCGTGTCGGAAGCAGTAAAAAAAGTGGTACAAGAACGCGAGCGGATTGAAGAGTCTCGAATTGCGGTCATAAATAATGGAGTCGATTCGAACCATGTTCCGTCGGGGTTGCAAGCGGTTACACGACGAGAACTGGGGTTTCAAGAAGAGAATCTTGTCATAGGAATGGTCGCGAACTATAACCGACCCGTCAAGGGAGTGGGGAATTTTCTGGACGTCGTCCCGGCCATCGTCTCTGCCGTTCCATCGGCAAGATTTATATTCGTCGGGGGAGGCAATGAGGAGAATGCATTGCGGGAGAAGGCAAGATTGCTCGGTATCGAACCCTATATCGTATTTGTCGGGTATACAAAGGAGATCCATCGCTATTACGAAATCATGGACCTCTCCGTACTGAATTCGTTTTCGGAGGGATTATCCCTCACATTGCTGGAATCCATGGGGTACGGAATCCCTGTCGTGGCCACCCGAGTGGGGGGGAATCCGGAATTGGTGGTGGAAGGGGAAACGGGGTACCTGGTCCCTGTAAATAATCATCGTCTGCTTGCAGATCGAATCGTGAAACTCCTCTTGAACCCGGAACTCCGTCGAAGCATGGGGGAAGAGGGGCGTCGGCGGATCGAGCGAAAATTCCGTATGCGAAATGTCGCGAATCAGTACCTTGAAGTCTATAAGGGATTATTAAGCAGCCGGGTTCCTCACAAATATTCACGAAAGGAGGTATCCCCCCAAGGGGGGGAGCCGATTCGGCTATAACGTCAAGCGATCCTGGTCTTCAACCACCATCACATCAAGGAGGGTACGATGCAGAAGATTCGCAGGACAACCGGATTATTCGCTTTTTTGCCGATGTTCGCTTTCTTCCTGGCCGCCTGCGGAGGAGGAGGAGGAGGGGACTCGGCGCCGGACCTCTCTCCGGCCGTTACCACATCCGCAGCCACATCCGTTACCAATAACAGCGCTATCCTCAACGCCGTCGTGAACCCGAAAGGACTTTCGACCACTGCATTGTTCGAGTACAGCAAAGATTCGGGATTTGCGACCATAACATCGACTACAGTCCAACTATTGGGATCCGGATCGGCGGATAACCTGATCACCCAGAACATTTCGGGACTTGATCAGGGGACGAACTATTTCTTCCGCGTGAAAGCGACCAACTCGGCGGGGTCGAGAACGGGTCTGGCCGTCGCCTTCAGCACCCTTCCTCTTCCTTCAGCGACCACCATTCCTGCAACTTCGATAACTACAAGCGGGGCGACCCTCAACGCAATCGTTAACCCCAACGGAAGAGCGACCGACGCCTGGTTCGAATACGGCACTACCTTGAGCTTGGGAACCGTGATCGACAATCAACTTCGGGGAAGCGGGACGGACAACGTGACCATCAACGCCGCGCTTACCGGCCTGCTCCCGGCAACGCAGTATTTCTACCGTATCGTGGCGAGCAACTCAGTGGGGACATCGGTAGGTTCCACTCTTAACTTCACCACCGCCGGCGGGGTTCCGACGGTGGGTACGAAAGCGGCCACACTGGTCACCGCCACCGGGGGGACCCTCAACGCGGATGTAAACCCCAGCGGACTGCCGACCTTCGCCTGGTTCGAATACGGAACTACCACGAGCTTTGGAAGCATTCTCGACAATACTTCGCGAGGAAGCGGGACGGACAACGTCCCGATCAGCGCTGCACTCTCCGGCCTGGCCCCGGGGACCCAAATTTTCTACCGGGTCGCGGCAAGCAATTCGGTGGGGCCATCGCTTAAGGGGGACACCTTCAACTTCACAACACTGAATCCGGCGCCGACCGCTAACGCCGGTCCCGACCAGAACGTCTTCCAGGGGAAGACCGTAACACTGAACGGGTCGGGTTCCTCCGACGGTTTCGGAGGAACGTTAACGTATCTATGGGCCCAGACAGCGGGAACGACCGTGACGCTTTCCAGTACGACCTCGGCAACCCCGACATTCACGGCACCCCAGGTCGCCTACCCGAGCGCACTTCTTACGTTCAGGCTCACGGTGACGAGCAGCCGTGGCCCGACCGCGACGGACAATGTCAACGTGACCGTAAAGTACGGGTTCTTCGATGATTTCAGCACAGACACGACGGGGACGTATGCGGTTACGCAGACCTTGGGGACCGGCTCAACATTTAGCCATGACCCAGTTGCGGGGGCAGCATTGGTCCAGACAGGACTCAATAAATCATTAAGTTTTTATCGTGATTTTGGTATCGCTGGTGTTGACACTACGGATGTAGGAGAATTTTCACTAATTTTCTTGCCGACCGTTCAACATGGGGCCGGTGACGGATTCACGATTCGCCTGGGTGAGACGTTCCCAGCTCCCGGCCTTGCATATTACGAGATCTCGACGCTGGATGGTTCCGTGAAAAAGGTTTTTTCGGGTGAGACGACGGAAACTCAGCCATTCTCATTTGCATATGTTCCGGGCACTCTATATACGATCAAGATAATATTTTCTCCGGAAGTAACAACCGTTCAAGTTGATGGTGTAACTCTAGCGACCTTGAATGTGTTACAGAACTCCATCAGTGCATTTGATTTCACTGTGGAGACGAAAAATCTGGATACATATTACGACAACATCAAGCTTCAAGCGGCACCTTGACCTTCCGCTGTTGAGGTCATCGTAGCGGTGGTTGGGGGGGAGGATTGATGGCCCCCCCCAATCACTCATCTGCGGTGTCCTGCGACCGCCGCAAAACCTGATACCCCGGTCCCTCAGGATAATCAATGCTGAAATTCAAATTGATCAATAAGAAAGACGATGCTCTGAAAATATTATGCATCGGCGCGCATAGCGATGATATCGAGATCGGCTGTGGAGGAGCGATCCTGCGGATTTTAAAGGAATATGATGGTGTTGAAGTCCATTGGGTCGTTCTTGGATCCAGTGGTCAAAGAGACCGGGAAGCGGTTACGAGCGCAAACCGATTTTTGTCGGGAGCGAGTAAGAAAAAAATCATCGTTGAGAATTTCAAGACCAGCTATTTCCCCTACAAGGGAGAAGAAATCAAAAAGTTATTTGAAACACTGAAAAAGAGAACATCTCCGGATATTATTTTTACGCATTATCGTCATGACCTCCACCAGGATCATCGTCTTGTTTCGGAATTGACGTGGAATACCTTCAGGGATCATTTCATCCTTGAATACGAAATCATCAAGTACGATGGTGATATTGGAGTGCCGAATTTCTTTGTTCATCTGGAAGATGCGATCTGTCGGAAGAAAATCGGCATCATCATGGATTCTTTTCATACCCAAAAAAGTAAAGACTGGTTCACCCCGGATGCGTTCTTCTCGATAATGAGGCTTCGCGGGATCGAGTCCAGGGCGGCGGAAAAATACGCGGAAGCTTTTTATTGCAGAAAATTCGTCCTGTAGGGAGAAACGTGTTGAGAAACGCTCAAGACGTCGTTGACTGTGATTTGGAATACATCTGCGGCAATCTGCGGGACGAATTTCCCTGTCTATCCGGCAAGAAACTTCTGATAACGGGCGGGGCCGGGTTTCTCGGTCATTACCTTGTCCAGGCCGTTCTCCACTGGAATAAAAACTCGGATGGGGCGCGAAGCATTGATCTGACGGTATTCGACAATTTCATCCGGGGTGTGCCGGCCTGGCTTGCCAGGCTACAGGGGGAGAAAAATCTGACCTTGGTCAGGCATGACGTCACAAGCCCTCTACCAACGGATATCGACGATTTCCAATATATTATCCATGCGGCCTGTATCGCTTCTCCCACGTATTACCGAAAGGTCCCGATCGAAACGATGGATGCAAATGTGAACGGGTTGCGGTATCTGCTGGATTATTGCAGGGCGCAAAAAGAGAAGGATCGACGTGTCGATGGGTTTTTGTTCTATTCCACCAGCGAAATTTACGGCGATCCGACTCCCGAAAACATTCCCACGCCCGAAACTTATCGCGGGAACGTCTCCTGCACCGGCCCCCGCGCCTGTTACGATGAATCGAAGCGCTTCGGCGAGACGCTTTGCGTGAACTTCGCGCACCAGCATGATCTTCCCATCACCATCGCCCGGCCCTTCAACAACTACGGACCCGGATTGAAAATCACCGACCGACGGGTACTCCCGGATTTCGCACGGGATGTCCTGTCCGGAAGAGACATCGTCATGCTCTCCGACGGAGCTCCGAAAAGGACCTTCTGTTATGCTGCCGACGCCATCGTCGGCTATTACAAAATCCTCGTGAAGGGAAGAAGAGGCGAGTCGTACAACATAGGCGTTGAAGAACCGGAGATTTCCGTGGCGGAACTGGCGGAGCGTGTCGTCAGGCTTGCAAAGGATCTTTTCGGCTATCAAGGGAAAATCGTTCGCCAGCTGAGTAACGACAAGGACTATCTGGTCGACAACCCGAACAGGCGATGTCCGGTCATTGTGAAGGCCAGGACGGAGATCGGGTATAACCCGTCGATCTCCATCGATGAAGGCTTGAAACGTTCCCTGATCTGGTACAACGACAACCGCGACGCGGAAGATGCCTGATGAAGGTTTCCATCATCGGGACCGGATACGTAGGACTTGTTACAGGAGCATGTCTGGCCGAAAAGGGTCATCAAATCCTCTGCGTCGACAAGGATCCCACAAAGGTAGGCAAAATCAATCAGGGGATATCTCCAATCTTCGAAGAAGGGCTGGAAGAGATCCTGAAAAAAAATATCGGAAAAACCTTGGCGGCCACGACGGATCTTCGGCAGGCGATCCTTGAATCGGAAATAACGCTTATTGCCGTCGGCACGCCGTTTGACGGGGCGCAGATAGATTTAACGCAGGTGAAGGAGGTTTCCGCCCAGATCGGAAGCGTGCTCAAGGGGAAGGCAGGTTACCACGCTGTCGTGGTGAAAAGCACGGTAGTTCCCGGCACTACGGATGAGGTCGTTCTGCCCATTCTCGAAGAAGCCTCAAGGAAAAAAGCGGGATCCGTTTTCGGTGTGGGGATGAATCCGGAGTTCCTGACCGAGGGGCAAGCCGTGGCGGATTTCATGAATCCGGACCGGATCGTCCTGGGTGCCAATGATGAAAAATGCATGCTGCTGCTGGAACAACTGTACCAGGCCTTCGACGGTACCCCCAAAATGAAGACCAACAGCAAGACGGCCGAGATGATCAAATACGCTTCGAATGCGATGCTGGCGACACAAATTTCCTTCGCGAACGAGATCGGCAACCTGTGCTCCGCACTGGGGGGTGTGGACATCGTGGACGTGATGAAGGGCGTTCACCTTTCAAATTACCTGCGCCCAACCGCAAGTGACGGGTGCAGGATCCAGGCGCCCATTTCCTCTTTCCTGGAGGCAGGATGCGGTTTCGGGGGGAGTTGCCTTCCCAAGGATGTGAAGGCATTAATCGCACACGGGGAAAAAGTGGGCTCGCCGATGCCGCTGTTGAGCGCCGTCGTCGAAACGAACCTTCGTCAACCTCGCGAGGTGATTCGGCTGCTAAAAAAGCATATGACCACCTTGAAGGACGTTCACATCGCCATACTCGGTCTTTCCTTCAAACCGGACACCGATGATATTCGGGAGTCCCCCGCAATTCCCATTGTCAAGGAACTGCTTTCTCAGAAAGCCATCCTGAAGGCCCATGATCCGGTGGCAAATCATGAGGTGCGGAAACTCTTTCCATCTCATCAGTTGACGTTGTGTGAAACCCTCGAAGAAGCCATCACGAGCGTCGATGCCGTCGTGTTGGTGACGCGGTGGGGGCAATTCGAAGAAGTACCGGAATTACTGGCCAGGGTAAATCCTCAAGCGATTTTTGTGGATGGGCGCCGCATGCTGGAGAAACACCGATTTGTCCACTACGAAGGAATCGGTTTGTAACGCCGTGATATTCACCGAGACGAAACTGAAAGGGGCGTACGTCATCGATCTGGAACGGAGGGAAGATCCCCGAGGGTTTTTTGCGCGTTCATGGTGCCGGAAAGAGTTCGAGGACCATGGGCTTTGTCCTCAATGTGTCCAGATCAATGTGGGGTTCAGTCCAAAAAAGGGAACCTTGAGGGGCATGCATTATCAGATTGCTCCTTATCCGGAAGTGAAAGTCGTCCGCTGCACCATGGGCGCAATTTACGACGTGATCATCGATTTGCGGCCGGATTCTCCAACGCATCAGCAATGGACAGGCGTGGAACTGGGTTCCGGCAATCGCAGAATGCTCTATGTCCCTGAGGGTTTTGCGCACGGGTATCAAACACTTGAGGATAATACCGAGATCTATTACCAGACATCGCAGTATTACGCTCCGGATTCTGCACGTGGGGTCCGTTACAATGACCCGGCCTTCGGCATCGAATGGCATCTTGCCGTGGCAAGTATTTCGAATGCAGACGGGTCATGGCCTGATTATACGGATTCGCCGAATAAGTCTCCGAAAAGGAAGGCAGAAAGATGATCATTGTAGATACCGCCTTGGAAAAGCGCGAAAGGGAAGGCAAACCGATTCGTGTCGGGTTGATTGGGGCAGGGTACATGGGTCGTGGGATCGCCCTCCAATTTCTGACACCTTTGGTCGGCATGAGGTTGGTCGCGATCGCCAATCGCACGCTTCCCGATGCGGAGAGAGCCTATCTCCAGGCCGGGATCGATTTCGTAAAAACAGTCGGAACCCTCGCGCAGCTGGAATCGGCGATCGATGTCGAACAGTTTGCCATCACCGAGGATCCCATTTTACTCTGTGAGGCCGGAAACATAGACGCAATCATTGAAGCAACGGGAGAAATCGAATTTGGAGCACACGTGGTATTGAAGGCCATCGAAAACGGCAAGCATGTCGTCTTGATGAACGCTGAATTGGATGCAACCGTGGGCCCGATCCTGAAAGTGTATGCGGACCGCGTGGGGGTCGTCATCACCAACACCGATGGAGATGAGCCGGGAGTGGCGATGAACCTCTATCGCTTTGCAAAGACGATCGGTCTCAGGCCGGTACTTGTCGGCAACCTCAAGGGGATGATCGATCGGTACCGGACCCCCGATACGCAGCGAGAATTTGCGGAAAAATATCACCAGAAGCCCAGGATGATCACCTCTTTCGCCGATGGGACGAAGTTATCGATGGAAACGACCGTCCTTGCGAACGCAACCGGTTTCCGGGTCGGCAAGCGCGGGATGTTCGGTCCCAAGTGTTCCCACGTCAAGGACGCGCTGAAACTGTTCCCCCTGGAACATTTCAACGACGGCGGGTTGGTGGATTATCTTCTGGGCGCGGAGCCCCATACGGGCGCTTTTGTCCTTGGATTCAACGATCACCCCATCAAACGGCAATACATGAACTATTTCAAGATGGGCGAAGGACCGCTCTATGTTTTTTACACCCCGTATCATCTGCCGCATGTCCAGATAGCCACAACGGTAGCCAGGGCGGTCCTGTTTCACGACGCCACGGTGGCCCCTCTGGGAAAACCTGCGTGTGAAGTCATCACCGTCGCCAAGCGGGACCTGAAAAAAGGCGAGGTGCTCGATGGAATCGGCGGTTTTACCTGTTACGGCACGATCGACAACTCTCCCGTGTGTCGAGAAGAAAATCTTCTGCCGATGGGACTTTCCGATGGATGCCGCTTGAAGGTGGATGTTCGACGGGATCAGGCGGTTACGTATTCAGATATCGAGGTACCCGATAGACGATTTTGCGACAAGCTAAAGGACGAGCAAAACGCCTACTTTGGTCTTCAGTCAAACGAAAGAGGGACAAAAAAATGAAGGTCGTCTTGTTTTGCGGTGGTTTCGGTATGCGATTGAGGGAGTATGCCGATAACATACCGAAACCAATGGTTGAAATCGGATACAGGCCAATCTTGTGGCATATAATGAAGTATTATGCATACTTTGGGCATAAAGACTTCATCCTCTGCCTCGGTTACAGGGGCGATGTCATCAAGAACTATTTCCTCAGTTACAACGAATGTGTTTCCAATGATTTTGTGTTGTCAAAGGGGTCAAGGAACCCCAAACTACTAAATCGCGACATTGACGACTGGACCATCACCTTTGCGGATACCGGTTTGAATTCCAATATTGGCCAAAGGCTTACATCCATCAAGAAATATTTGGAGGGAGAGGACGTCTTTTTGGCCAACTACGCCGATGGATTAACCGATCTGCATCTTCCCGACGTGATCGATCATTTCATGGCGCGGAACAAGATTGCCAGCTTTGTCGCTGTAAAACCAAGGCACAGTTTTCACGTAGTTTCTCTGAAAAATGAAGACGAAGTGGATAAAATCCAACATCTTACACAGTCCGGGATCTGGATCAACGGCGGCTTTTTTGTCTTCAAGAAGGAAATTTTCAACTTTATCAGGAATGGAGAAGAACTGGTGAACGAGCCTTTTCGGAGGCTTATGGAGAAGGGTGAGCTGATTTCCTATAAGTATGACGGTTTCTGGGCATCCATGGATACATTCAAAGATAAACAGCAGTTGGGAGAATTAAACCAGAAAGGAAACGCGCCCTGGCAGGTATGGAATTCAAAGAAATAAGTGATTAAAGATAATCTACCCGAGAAAATGACGGAAACTGGGGGCAGAGGATCATGCAGGGTCCAAAGGTCGCGGTGATCGGTTCAGGATTGGGGGGGTTCGGTGCTTCGCACCGGCTCCGGTCCGAAGGGATAGAGACTGTGTTGTACGAGAAGAATCACTACCACGGCGGTCACACTGCAACCCACCACATGGATGGATTCGTTTTCGATGAGGGCCCGCATGTGTCCTTCACGAAAGAGGAGCGGATCCGCCAACTCTTCGCCGAGAGCGTCCAGGGCCGGTACGAGACCGTCAACGCGGAGGTCAACAACTACTGGAAGGGCTACTGGATCAAGCACCCGGCGATCACCAACCTGTACGGCTTGCCACCCGACTTGTTGGTGAGCGTCCTGCGTGACTTCATCGAACGGCCGAGCGGTGCCGCGGATTCGATACGAAATTACGAAGACTGGCTGACGGCCAGTTACGGCCGGACATATGCGGAAACGTTCCCCATGCAGTATACAAGGAAGTACCACACGACAACCGCCGACAACATGACCACGGAATGGGTGGGACCCCGCCTCTACCAGGCCAAACTGGAGGAAGTGCTCCTGGGGACGGTTTCGCCGCACGCACCCAACATCCATTATGTCCAGGACTACCGGTATCCGGCGCAGAATGGCTTCATCTCGTTCCTCGACCTGTTCCATTCGCAATCGACCGTTCTTCTGAATCACCATGTCGTGAAGATCGACCCGCGAGCCAGGGAGCTGCACTTTGCTCACGGAGCGATCGTTCGGTACGACCACCTCATTTCCTCGGTACCTCTTCCCGAACTCATCCCGATGATCGCGGGAGCGCCCAAAGAAGTCATCGATGCATCGCAGAACCTGGCCTGTACGAACCTTGTTTTGGTAAATATCGGTATTGCTCGACCGGATGTATCCGCGGCGAGCTGGACGTATTTCTATGACGACGATATGCCCTTCAGCCGGATCAGCTTCCCGCGTACTTTTTCTTCGTCCACCGTGCCGGAGGGGACCAGCGCTATCCAGTGCGAAGTGTACTTTTCGAGGAAGTACCGACCGTTGGAACGCGCACCGGAGGAGTATATCGAACCGGTCATCGACGGCCTTCGCCGCTGCGGGTTGATCCGGGAAGACGACAAAATCATCCTCCGGAAGGCGATGCACGTTCCCTACGCAAACATCATCTTCGACCTGGATCGCGATGGGGCGCTGCGTACTGTCCACGGGTATCTCGATGACCTGGGCATCGCCTATTGCGGCCGTTATGGCGATTGGGGCTACTTGTGGACGGACACCTCCTTTCTGAGCGGCGAGCATGCCGCACAGCAAGTGTTGGATCGAATCACGACGTAGAACCCATGCGGGCGAGGAGGCAAGATGCCGCGCGTAAGCATTGGCATGCCGGTCTACAATTGTGAACGCTACCTCCAGCAGTCCGTCGGATCGCTGTTGGCGCAAACCTACGGGGACTTTGAGTTGGTCATCACGGATAATGCTTCGACCGATAGGACCGAAGAGGTCTGCCGTGCATTTGCGGCGAAGGACAAGCGAGTCCGGTATTTCCGCAATGAACGAAATCTCGGCGGACCGGGCAACTTCCGGCGCGTATTCTCCCTTTGCACAGGGGAGTATCACAAGTGGTCAACGGCAGACGATTTTTGGGATCCGACGTTCATAGAGAAATGCGTGGCCGTGCTGGATCGGGAGCCGGATGTCGTCGCCTGCTATTCCAAGACAAGGCTAATCACAGAGGCAGGCGATCCTATCGAGGACTACGACGACAACTTTCACCTTCTGGAAGACTCGCCGGGAGCTCGCTTTATTCGGATCCTCGATGCGGTTTCGCTGTGCCATGTGCACCTTGGGGTAATTCGGAGAGCAACCATGATGCGGACAGCCTTAATTGGTGACGAGCTTTCTTCCGATTTCCGCTTTCTCGCGGAGCTCAGTCTGTATGGGAAGTTCTTCCTCCTTCCGGAGTACCTCTTCTTCCGCAGGTATCACGAAAATTCTTCAAGTTGGGAACGTACATCCATGGATCACCAACGGGCGTACTACGACCCGGGACGCAAGACCAAATTTCGGATGCATGCCTGGCGCCGGTACGTAAATTTGCTGCACGCCATTTCACGCGCGCCGATCGGGATGCGGGAAAAAGTCGGACTCTATCGGTATCTAGGTAGCAAGATGATTCACCAGCGAACGATCCTGCTGAAGGAGTTGAGGGGAGCCATGGTTCGTCCAGAGTGGGGGTGGAATTGACCAGATATGGCGCAACGTCATCTTGAAGGAGCAATAATGATCAGCGTCATCATCTGCACCTTCAATCGCGTTGGACTGTTGGAAGAAACGGTTCGCAGTTTTCTCGCCTGTCAGGCAGATGGTGTCGATTACGAGTTGTTGTTAGTAGATAATCATTCCACCGACAAGACGAGGGAGCTTGCAGAGAGCCTAACAACACTTAACCCACGGATCCGGTACCTGTTTGAACCTCATCTGAATCTCTGCCATGCGAGGAACGCCGGTATCCGCGAATCGCGTGGTGAAATCATCACCTTCGCCGATGACGACGTGTACTTTTCGTCTCGCTGGTTGACATCTCTCTATTCCTCCTTCGAACGCCATCCCGATGTTGCATGCATTGGCGGGATGGTTGTGCCTCACTTCGAGGCTGGACGGCCGTCGTGGATCGACGATGATCAATTATGGATCTATGGTGTCACACGTTACGGGGATCACGAGCGAGAAATTCAGCCTCCCGAGATTCCGATCGGCTGCAATATGGCATTTCGCCGCACGGTGTTCGAGCAAATCGGGGGTTTCAATCCATCACTTGGACGAAAGGGAGGATCCCTTCAATCGGGGGATGAAAACGACCTTTTTATTCGAGCCGGAAAAGCCGGTCTAAAAACCCTCTACTCGCCGGATGTCCAGATTTCCCATCGCATACCATCTGCCCGGACGACGCGGCACTGGGTTTTGAGGAGATATTACTGGCAGGGCGCCTCCGACGTTGCCTTGAACCAAATCGCCGAAGGTTCCCTCTCGCAAGAGGATATAAAAAAGAAAACGATCGAGACGCTTCGTGGTCTCCGACGCCGATGGAAGGAAATAGCAGGATTGCTGTGCGAGAAAATCGGGGGCAACCGTTGTGTCCCCATTAACAATCAACTTGATATTTGCTACAAGATAGGCGCACTCCGACAAATGATCGTAGAGTCGCTCAAGGCTCCGGGTGGAAATGCTGTCAACAGCGAACGCCGGGGCGAAGGCTAATGACTTTGGGACTGTCTGAGGAAGAGGCCGATTATCAGTATGCTCCAGAGAAACCGATCCGGATCCTTTTCATCTCGCACGGTGGCGGTATGGAAGGCGCTCAAAAGACTCTGCTAACCCTTCTCTCCGCAATTGATCGACGCATATGCTCTCCGCTCCTGGTTGTCCCTAATGATGGATCCTTGAGCAGGGCTGTTGCCGAGCTTGGAATCCCTGTCTTCGTGGAGCGATTGGTCCATTGGATTCCGGGTTCGTGGGAGTGGTCGAGAATGCAGCGTCTTCGGTATCTTTACTATTTTTTTCGGACTCTGGATCTGCGATGCCGAGCGATAGAGAAGCTAATCGCGGAACACGGAATAGACCTCGTCTACACGAACACGGTTACCTGCGTGGAGGGTGCGGTTGCTTCACGGCGCACCAATAAACCTCATGTCTGGCATATACACGAGCATATATTGCGAAACAGCGATTTGACACCGTTGCTTCCGTACAAGCTCTATTGCGCGGCAGTAGAGTTCCTGTCGAAATCTATCATCTTCTGCTCTCAAGAGTTGGCGAGAGATTACCCAAAACTTTCCGGGAAGGCTTCCATTGTATACAACGGCCTCCCATTCCCATCGCTTTGCGACAGGATAGCCGCACGCGCGGAAGTGACGAGCGAACTCGGAATAGACGTCGGTGCGAAGATCGTTGCAGTGGTGGGAGCGTTGCATCCCCGCAAGGATCATAATACCTTTCTGGCGGCTGCAGAACAGGTTGCACGAAGAGTGGAAGAAGCAGTCTTCCTGATTGTGGGTGCAGGTCCCGAAAAATACACCAACATGATACGGCAACGGATCAGGGACCTTCAGCTCGATGCAAGGGTGAGACTCCTGGGCTGGAGGGACGACATTCATCATCTTATGGCGGCAATCGATGTTCTCGTGATCTCTTCCGAGCAGGAGTCTTTCGGACTTACGGCGATCGAAGCGCTCAGCGTGGAGACGCCTGTGGTCGCTACACGTTGCGGTGGGCCCGAGGAAGTACTGGTAGATGGAGTTACCGGTTTGTTGGTTCCTGTGAAAGACCCTCGTGCGTTGGCTGACGCGACAGTGAGACTCCTGCTGGAACCGAACCTTGCGCGCGGGATAGGTATTCGCGGTAGAAGCCATGTATCTGACCAATTCGGTGTTGACCGATATGTTCAGGGCATCCAGCGTGTCATTCTGGGAGCGGTCGCCTTGCAGAGTAGTAATAAATCGTATGTCAATGCGGCGAAAGCCACTAAAACTGGTTGTGTCCCAGACGCGGCTTTCCCGAAGGATGGGAGTTGGGGAAAAGGACGAACGTGGGGCCAGTGAAAAAACAGGATCCATTCATCAGTATCATCGTCCCGGTATATAATGGCGAACGCAACATTAAGAACTGTATCCAGTCCTTGCTGTCATTAAACTATCCATCATCGAGTATTGAAATTATAGTTGTCGACAATAATTCAAAAGATAATACCTATCGGATAATCCAGGAATACCCAATTATATTTATGAAAGAGGAAAGGATACAGAGTTCTTATGCAGCAAGAAACACAGGCATTAAAAGATCCACCGGTGATATTATTGCATTTACCGATTCGGATTGTATAGCTGACAAAGACTGGATTTTGAAGGCAGTGGAGCAATTCAAGGATGAGAATGTCGGTTGTATAGCAGGGAGAATTGAAGGGTATTCCCCGTCAAATTACATCGAGGAATATCTTGTGAGAACCGGTTGTCTTTCTCAGGGAAGCACAAGGTTTCTGCCTTACGCGCAGACTGCCAATGCCGTATATAGAAGGGAGGTATTCGATGCGATAGGATTGTTCGAGGAGAACTGGATCTCGGGGGGGGATGCCGATTTAACGTGGCGCATGCTCCTACATACCAGTTACAAACTTGCTCATTGCCATGATTCTTTGATCTACCATGTTCATCGGTCCACCTTAAAAGGCCTTTTCAAGCAGAGGATGACTTGGGGATATGGCGAGGTCTTGTGGCATAAAAAATACAAGGAGCGTTATCGGTATCATGAGTGGGAAATATTTAGGGATTACAGTGACTTCGTTCGCCTGGTGATAGGAAAGCTACCTGCGATGTTCTATAAAAAACTGATCTTGAAAGACGAAAAGTTCTTCCAAGATAAAAAGTTGACGATGATTGCGATGGTAGGCAGGCGGTTCGGGAGGATAAAAGGATCGATTTTGGAAAAGGAATTTTATATTTAAACTATTTGATACATGTATTTTGTTTAATCTCCTCGGAATACATAATCGATATGATTATTTCAAATAGTGCATTAACAGTTTTGTTCATATCTCATGTAAACCCTGTCCTTCGTGCAGCAGGTAATGAAATTCGTATTTTAAAAATGATCAACTGGTTACGTGCTGAGGGGGTTCATGTTGTTCTATTACTAAATCTTCCTCCAATTTCAAGCGAGATACGAGAGCAACTTCTGAATATTGTTGACGCAGTTCACACCATAGATGAGTGCCAGCGTCCTTTTCCGAGGAGAATAATTAACGCTGCCGATGGGTTGTTTTCTCGACATCGGGCCCCGAGGACAGAAGCGAAAAAGATGCGATCTTATCTTGGTTCGCCTTCTCTAATTCAAGCAACGGGTGTCCTCTGTAAACGATATAGTCCGCAGGTTGTTATCGCCGAGTATGTGCTTTCAACACCTTGCATGCGTGAAGTTCCATCAGGTGTGCTGAAGTTGGTGGACACCCACGACCTGCTATCAAAGCGCGATCCGAAAGAGTCTATCTACTGCTCAGCGGAAGAGGAGCGGGAATATCTTCTTAACGTTGATGTGGTTATTGCAATCCAGGATTCCGAGGCAGAGCAGTTCCGTGCTTTGGTACCGGAACGGAAGGTGGTGACGGTTGGCATCGATTATGAGCTGGTAACCCATTACAAGATCGATGAATATTACAAGAACACCGTTTTGGTTGTGGGTTCTAATTACGAGGCGAATGTTTCCGGGCTCAAAGCTTTTTGTGAACATGCGTGGCCGCTTGTGTGCAATGAAAATCCGCGAGCAGAGCTGTTGGTGGCAGGAAATATCGGTGACGCCCTTTTTATCAACGTGCCACAGGTGAAAGTTCTAGGTTGGGTAGATGATCTGAAGTCCTTATATCGGCAATCGGCAGTCGTAATAAATCCCACCATGACCGGGACTGGCCTCAAGATTAAGACTGTCGAGGCGCTCTGCAACGGCAAGCCGCTGGTTGCCACTCCGAATGCGATTGAGGGACTTATTTCCAAGGGTGAGACACCCTGCATGGTCTGTGACAATTGGCCGGAGTTTGCCTCCGCAATCGTTTCCCTTCTTGGAAGCGACGAACGGTGTCAGGCACTTCAAGACTCTGCGCTTCGTTATGCTCAGGACCGGTTTTCCAGCGGTAAAGTTTATGCCCAACTGGCGGCTATCCTCAAGAGCCAAGTGAAATGAGTCCCCTGAAAGATCAATGAAGTAGTAGGGAAATAAAATTAGACAGATAATCACAGAGTCACGCGTGGTTCCTGCCGGAAACGCTGTCAAGGAAGGGTACAGAGGTGGAGACAAATGACCAGGGTTCTGGCGGAGGATCGGACTGATAATCACCCCTCCCCTCGGGAACCCATCCGGGTCCTTTTTGTATCGCACGACGCCGGTATGTACGGCGCCCAGAGGACTCTGATGACTCTTCTCTCCGAAATCGATCGCCGTGTATGCACTCCGTTCCTGGTTGTGCCTGATGAAGGACCCATGAGTCTCGCGGCTCGAGAACTCGGGATTCCTGTTTTCGTAGAGCGAATGGTGCACTGGGTACCATATCTGTTTGTATCATCGAGGCGGCAGCGTCTTGGTCATCTTTACCGTTTCTTCCGGACATTGTATCCGCGATGCCGAGCGATAGTGAGGATGATCACGGACCACGGAATAGACCTTGTGTACACGAACACGGTGACATGCGTGGAGGGTGCGGTTGCTGCGAAACGAACCCGAAAACGCCATGTATGGCACATCCACGAGCCTATCTTGCGGAACAGCGAACTTACACCTTTGCTCCCGTATCAACTTTATTGCGCTGCGGTGGAGTTCCTGTCAAGGTCCATCATCTTCCCTTCCAGGGCGGTAGCGAGAGAATACCCGGAACTTTCCAGGAAGGCTTCCATCGTATACAACGGTCTTCCCCCATCCTCGCTTCGTGACAGATTTGCTGCACGACAGGAGATTAATAAAGGGCTCGGGATAGATGCTGGCGCAAAAGTTGTTGCAGTGGTGGGCGCATTGTCTCCACGCAAGGATCATCTGACGTTCTTGACTGCCGCAAAAGAAGTGGCTCAAAGAGTTGAAGATGTGGTCTTCCTGATTGTGGGCTCAGGTTCCGAGAGTTACACAAACTACATACGCCGGCAAGTCAGAGACCTTCAGCTCGATTCAAAAGTAAGAATCCTCGGATGGTGGCAGGGCGACATTCATGATCTTCTGTCGGCGATCGATGTTCTCGTGATCTCTTCCGAGCAGGAGTCTTTCGGACTCACGGCGATCGAAGCGCTCGCCATGGAAACGCCTGTTGTCGCAACGCGGTGCGGCGGACCCGAGGAAATAGTGGTGGATGGTGTTTCCGGCTTGTTGATTCCGGTGAAGGATCCTCGGGCGTTGGCCGAGGCGATAGTAAGACTGCTACTCGACCCGAAGCTTTCACGCCGAATAGGCGTAAGCGGCCGGAACCATGTAGCCGAGCACTTCGGGGTCGACCAATACGTTCAAGGCATCCAGAGGGTTCTTCTGGAAGCAGTCGCCTTGCGGAGTAACCGTTAGCCGGCCGAGAATTACCTGAAACCCCTTAATCTTTTCAGGAAGGTTGTTAACCGGATTTACATATTGTTATGGAAGCAATCGTATTGGATGGAAATGAGCGATCTGCTCTTGCAGTAACCAGATCTTTAG
>Ga0214473_10001660_pt1 | contig 28830 bp, 21 predicted proteins | sample RVTome_7_FD_203509 | JGI IMG/M metagenome (GOLD analysis project Ga0214473, IMG submission 203509) | Soil microbial communities from uranium-contaminated site in the Upper Colorado River Basin, Wyoming, United States - RVT98D197 | ecosystem: Environmental > Terrestrial > Soil > Contaminated >...
TAGCATTAACGAAACCAACGGATTTCACCCTCTCTGGTTTTCATTAATCGCCTTGCTGTATGGGGTCTCTCATGTACTCGGTTTGGGGAACATTGCGGTTCTAAGAATCATCCTTGTTGTAACGGGAATCCTGACGGGCGCAAGTAGTTTCATGCTCTTTAGGTCTATCAAGCGAAGTGTGCCTGACTCTTATGCGACCATCGGTGTTCCGCTCTTTTGTCTGTTCCCGGGATACATGCGTGATTTATATTCAGGATTGGAAATTGCCTTGGCCACGCTCCTCTTTCTCATGGCTGTAGATCGCTTACTTCGATTTGATTGGCTCAAAGGCACAGAAAAACCGACAGCCCGGGAAGACATTCGATTGGGGATAATATTTGCGCTGGTCATCTTGGCTCGATTGGATACTGCAATCCCAATCTTCGGCTTTCTGATAATGATAATGCTGCTTCGGATAAAGCGAGACACATCCGAGAGCAGGATCTTCAGGGCAGCTTTGCAGACGCTGCGAATAGGGATTCCGGTCATATTGATATTGGCACCATACCTTTATTACAATCTTTCAACTTTCGGACATCTGGTTCCCATCAGCGGAGCTATCAAATCGGACTTTCCGCTGCCCAATGTTATGCCCAATATATTCATAACTGGTGTGACCATACGGCATTTCGTGGCAGTTCCGTTCATCATAATCGCCGGCTTAATCGGAATATTGGTCAGAACGAATTCGATCATCAACGATAAGAACACAAAATCGCTGAGGATGGTAATGACAGTAACCAGTGTGGGACTCCTCTTTGATCTCACCTATAAGGTGCTTTTCGTAAGATGGTCATTGATGGGATGGTATTTCGCGTTGTATCCCCCAATTTTCGCATTGGCCACTGTCTTATTAGTGAGAACGGGGGCAGGGTATGCAAGAAAGCGCAAATTTAGCTTTCTTGATACCAGTTGGGTAAGAAAAATTCCGTACGCCTTTGCTGTGGTCTCAATCATCGGTCTTCTGCTCTTTGCCTGGAAGACATTTAAATGGCTGGAAGGACCAAGGAATTATGCCCAAGCCTGCATTGCTGGAGCTCAGTGGGTGGATCAAAATCTCCCGCAAGATGCTCGATTGGGAATGACCGACTGCGGAGTCTTTGGCTACTTCGCCAGACGAGTCGTGGTTAACCTCGATGGTCTGATCAACAATTGGCGTTATCAAGACTATCTGAGTGCTGGCAGGTTCGAAGACTATTTGAACGATATGGACATTGGGTATCTAGCCATGTTAACACGTTATCCAATCGTTCCAAGGTCCGGTGAATATTCCTACGGATTCCAAGTCTATAGCCCAAATAGACCTGCATGGTTATTCGTGAATTCTACACAAGAGATATTCAGATATGTAAACAACTTCGGATGGATGATCATCATTTGGCGCAGAAACGATTTCAAAATCGATCAGACAACCACTGATGACCACGAGACCCCGCCCGGCACGGATTCATTGACTAAGGCCGGAAGACTCCGATAACACAATTTGAAAAGCCCTGTGGCGGAGAGCAGCGGACTCAAAGATGTCATCTCATTATCCCCTCAGATATTCCTTGAGCAGACAAGACGTGAGTGACCCGTATTTGATAGATGAGAATCCCAACCTGCGAAGCGACTCAAGCGCGCAGTTGCCAATGCCCTTGAAGATTCCCTGGCTCCTGTGGTTGGTTCTAATCATAATCCAGGGGACACTGTACTGCGTAGAGCCAGAATGGTCCATTCTGGCAGTAACTCTCTCTGTTTCTGCGTCAGCATTTCTGATCTCGGCAATCACGAATGCCCGCTGGACGCTGATTGTCATATTTCTGATTACTACCTTATTCCCCGTGAGGCTCTTCACTTTCAATGTTTCAGAGTACATCACCCTTGATATTACCTTACTAAGCATACTATCTCTCCTTTTCCTCCGCTGGATTGTCTATACGCTCGAAGGCGTATCTCCAATCTCTTCTACTCCATTAGACAAATGGTTCGTCGCATTGTTCTTCCTGATCATACTGAATTGTATGATATCACAGTACGCGGCAGCTTCTATCAATATGTGGCAGTATTTCATTCTAACCGGTCCGTTGCTGTTTCTGATGGTATATCGTTTCTTCGAAGAGGGCAAACAGATTAGAGACTTGCTTGCATTGATTATCGCTGTCGTGACAATCACTGGGGTCTATATGGTTATCGAATCGTATCTTGAATATAATCCGATCTATAACAAGATCTTCTTGACAAGAGGTGCCCACTACAATCCTGCTGCCACGTTCTATAGAGCGACAGGATTCAGCGGTCATCCCGTAACCAGCGGGATCGCGTTTTCCCTTGTTGTGCCATTCGCAGTCTTTGGCGCTCTATATGCCGCGAGCCTGCCAAGGCGAATCTTATGGGGATTCGCTTCGATGTTTTTGATTCTGGGCGCTATCGCAGCGTCTGCCCGTGGCACCATACTGACGATCCTATTCGCCCTTATACTGATGTTGTTCCGCTCTTGGAAGACATTAATCTATGCATTGACCACCTTGACGCTAATAGCAATCGTCGCGTGGAACACAGGACTCCTGAACTTCGTGTTCGTCAGGTTAGATCCCAGGTATCTCGCACAAGATGTCTCATTGTGGCATCGCATCCTCATGCACTGGTCGGCGTGGAACATCTTCAAGGACTATCCGATCTTCGGCGCAGGACTGATATCAATGATCAAGCTATATCCTCAGTACAAACATCCACTCGATATTCTGAATTTCGTAGTCGTTGACAACCAGTTCCTAACCTTTCTTTATGGAACTGGCACTGTGGGAATGATTATCCTCCTCGGACTTTTCAGCAAAATACCGATCTGGATTCTGAGACGCCCAGATGAGGAACGTTTGCCAATAATGAGGAAGTTCCAATGGACCGGCTTTGTGAGTATTCTGGCGTTCTACCTCAACAGTCTGAATTTTGACTCCATGTGCTGGTCGTATTCACAGATTCTCTTCTGGTTCGTTTCAGCACTGTTGATGCGTCTGTCCGCTCTTCCAAACAATGAGCTCATCTGCTTTCTTAAGCTCTACGGTTATGACGAGAACTCTCTCCCCCGCATTGACAAAAAGGACCCCCCGATTCACCAACCGGAGGGTACCGTTCACAAATAACCGTTCCAATCCAACAGCACAGACCAATGAGTTCTCCCGTCGCCTCTGCCCGGCGGCAAGCGGCATCAGTCCGTAATCCCCCCGCCACACATCAGACGACGGACTTCATTCCTGCATCATTTCACCAGGGTCATCAACCTGGTCGTGATGCCTGCTGGCGTGGTCAGTCGAGCAATGTAGCTGCCCGATGCCAGCGGCGAACCGTCCCATCCCACTCGATAAGTCCCTGCCTGCAACTGCCCGTTCGTCAACAACGCCACCTGACGACCCAGGAGATCGTAAACCGCCAGTTGCACAGTCCCAGGCTGATCCAGGGTGAATGTCAATGTGGTGGTGGGATTGAACGGATTAGGATAGTTGCTAAGCAGTGCAAACGCCTTAGGAATCGCTGGTTCCCAGGAAACCGCGCTGCCCTCTTGCATGGCATGAGTCTGTACGTAGATGTAATCGCCCAGTGGGTCGCCGCTGTTGTTGGCGGCATTCCCGGCAAAGTAGATCGTCACGGTGCCTGTCCCGGATCCCGGCGCAGTCCATTGGAATTGCCACGACCTACTCTGAGTGCCCGGAGATGTTCCGGCGCTAGTATGCTTGATGAAATCCGGCATCGGAGCTTGATTATCGGACAACTGCGTGATGGTGGGATTGGTGACGATAATCGTGCCAGCCTGCGCGTTGCCGCTGCCCATGGTCGTCAACTCAAACCCCCATCGACTTTGACCGGGATCCTCCAGTTGTACCGTGATGTCGTACGTCTGCCCGGGAACGTAAGTGCTCGGGGCGACGATGCTCAAACTACCGTTGCCGCTGTTGACAGGGAAACTTGTGTGGCAATGGGTGCAATTCTGATTGGCGGAGGGATTCCCGCAAAACGAGTCCGGCGGTCCGCTGGAGTACCCAAACGACAGAGAGGAAAGCAAAGTGACACCGAATGTGATTAGTGCGATCCGTTTCATATCAAGCTCCTTTGCCTTAAATCAGTTAGTGCCTTTTCCGAACATTGATTACATATAAGATGGCATAGATTTTTCTTGATCCAAATATACAAAATTCCTGAGCGAAAAGCAAGAGATTGTGTGAGAATGAGACAAATAATCATTTCCGTCCGACCATGACCCAGAGTCACAGAAACGGAAGAAATACGATATGCCCGAAGTGAATCGGGTCATGGAATGTATTCTGAGTCAAGGTCCAGCTTGACTTTTCGGGAATCCGGTGGTTGGCGCGGCAGAAGTCGATTCCCCAGGTTTCGCCAGCAATGGGGGTTGGAAACTGCTTGGTCTCAGGGGTTGTCCGCACATCTCGGAACGGGATCGCCATTTCCACCGTCCAGCGCTCTCTGCCTTTCGCCACCCCCACTTTCCAGTCTGAATCCCATGATTTCGGTTTCAACCGCCCAATCTCATCGAATCGGATTCCGCTCCGGTTGGAGATCACGTGGAAGTAGTCCTCGTGATCATGATCGACGTCCATGAAGACTTCCACACAATCGTCCAACCAGACTTCCCCGTCGCGATTCAAGCGGATGTCATTGGACAGGTGCCGCATGTCGTCACTGCAGAGAAAGGCGACGTAGAGGTATTCCTCGTCATATACTACCATCGCGGTGGTCTCGAATTGGGGTGATCCACCGATGGTCTGGCGGGTGAATCCGCTGACCCAATTGGCTTCCCGCCAGCACGGATCATCCAAAACACCATCGATCACCGGCGCCCGCGAGGCCCATTTGGATTCGATAGCCGCCACGTCCGCTCCAGGAGGATGGCAGAACGCAGCGGCAGCCAGGAATATCGGGGACAGGCACAGAAGCAAGAAAAGCGCCCGGGATATTCCCGGCGCTTCTCCGATTATCGCTGCTCGCCCTCGCCGCATGATGTCCGCCGCAGTCGTCATGGGCAGATCCTGATCGTCACGGCACGAATACCGTGACGTGGGTCGAATCCGAATCCACGAAGTCTCCATTATCGAATGCCGACCCATGGATCGTCACGATTGTAGTGGTGTCGGGACAGGATTGGCAGGAGAAATACACATAGTGATAGTCGGGATCGATTCCGGTTGAGTCGGTGGCGCTTGAAATGGCGTCGCCGGTGATGTTGCCGATGGATGCCGAAAACTCGAGGTGCAATCCACCTGCCTGCACACTATCCGCATCATCGCGAACGAACGCATGAATTATGGCAGTGGATCCTGGACCTGATTTTGGAAGAGAATCGGGGTGCGCGGACACTGTAAGAAAATAGCTGGTTACTGGCACTGGATTCGTTGTATCCTCGCACGACATCAGCGTCGCCAGCACATAACCAGCTACACCGAGAAAGCATGCCATCTTGAGCACAGTGCGCATAGTCTCTCCTACATCTTGGCAATTCTTGGATCCATAGCATCCCTGAGCCCCTCGCCGACCAAATTGATGACCACAATGGTGAAGAATATGGCAGCGCCGGGGAAGGTTGTCAACCACCATCCTTCCGGAAGCAACTGCCGCGAACTGGACAAGATCGAGCCCCAGCTTGCTTGATCCGGCGGGACCCCGAAACCGAGGAAGCTCAGTCCGGATTCTGTCAAAATGGCGCCGGCGATCCCAAACGTGACTGTCACGAACACCGGTGCTACCGCATTGGGCAGGACATGGCGAAAGATAATCCTGAAATGCGTGAAACCTAACGCGTGTGCCGCCTGGACGAAATCGACATTCTTCACCCGGTAAAACTCACCTCTCACGAATCGCGCCACCCCGGTCCAACCGGTAATTCCGATGACCAGCATGATGTTGTAGATACTGGGCGGCAGGAACGCTACGATGGTAATGATCAAGAAAAACGTGGGGAACGTCATCATCAATTCGATCAATCGGGAGATGATGATGTCGATCCAGCCTCCGAAATAACCAGCCAATGCCCCCAGCACAATCCCGATGATGGTGTAAATCGACACTGCCACGATTCCGACCGACAGACTGATTCGGGTACCGTGGATCATCCGAGACAGGATGTCGCGTCCGGTCTCGTCCGTTCCCAGCAAATGAACCTTGGACGGCGCGGTGATATGGTATCGGAGATCATAATCATTCGGAGAATACTTGACCGGCGGAAATACGATGAAATCCCCATCGCCCAGTTCCTGAGCGATGTCTTTGAATTTCTTATTCTGGAATTCCGGACGGTAGTTCAACAAACCGAGGCTCACGCCATAATGCGTAATCACGGGCGAAGACAGCTTGCCATGGTACCTAATAAGCAGCGGCTTGTCGTTAGCCAGCAGGTCGGCGAAAACCGCCACGAATGCCAGGAACCCGACGCAGTACAATCCGACTATCGCGAACTTGTTCTTCTTTAGTTGCCGCCAGACTATGTGCCAGTAGCCTTGTTTCCGCTCGGGACGTTCCGGCATGCCGGGCGTGATCAGCTCCGCTTGCTCAGATCGGTTTGAATCCACTTCTTGGTGTGCAGTTGCATCCATGAAACACCTTAGCCGAAATAGCGACTTGTCTTGATCACCAGGTTATCAACGACTACGTATAGGAAATCCTGGGATCGACCAACGCGTACGTGATATCCGAAAGCAGAATCCCTATCAGGTCAAGAAATGCCGAGATGGTGAATATCGCCATAATCACCGGATAATCCCTTGCCAGGATGGAGGTGAATCCCAGATAACCCATGCCGGGGATAGTGAAAATGGTCTCGATGATGAACGAACCGCCGATCATCCACGGCAGCAACGCCGACAGCATTGTGACAATCGGAATCACCGAATTCCTGAAGGCGTGCTTCATAATCACCACCCGCTCGCTGAGCCCTTTGGCACGCGCTGTCGTGATGAAATCCTGCCGGATTGTCTCCAGCATTCCAGTCCTCATCATCCGGGACAGGAACGCAAACGATCCATAGGTGAAGCACACTACGGGTAAGATCAGATGCCAGGCGTGATCCAGGAGCTGCTTGAAAATCGGCATGTCCTGCCAGTTGATGCTGTGCAAGCCGGACACCGGAAACAGATTCCAGAAATCACCGCCGCACAAATACACGATCATCATGGTCGCCACCCAGAAACTGGGCATGGAATACAGCATGAACAAGAATGTCGTCACTATCTTGTCGACAAGCGAATATTGGTGGGTGGCAGAAAAGACCCCGATGGGAATTGCGATCAGATAAGCCAGAAATAGTCCAGTCATGGTGATGCGAATCGACACCGGCACTCGTTCCTTCAAGATGTCAATCACGGGACGCTTGTCCTTGAACGATTCCCCGAAATTCAGGGTCACCAGCCGCCGCACCCAGTTGCCATATTGAGCTTCCGTGAATGTCATCAAGAGCTTGCCTGGAGTCGTGAGTCGATACTTCGGCTCGTTGTCCTTCCACCAATCGCGGATATAGGATTCCTTTTCCGCCAGCGACCAGCCTTCCACCACACGCAACGAGGTCCGGTTGATGATGACATCAATCAGATCCTCGCGAAATGGTTGTGAGCCCTCGCCGGTCAGGAAAGTAGTCATCGCGGGATAGACGACTCCTTTTCCGGCGCGCTTGATCTTCGTCAGCAACGGATCCTTGGTCTCGAACGGGACATCGCCGTCTTGCAGCATGTCTCTCAATCTGGCGATATTTTCGTCCACTTTCCACAGCTTGAAATTGAGCAAGATTGGCTTGTCCAGACCATATATCCGCTGCGTCTGTTCCACGATCTTCTTCGCCATCGCCTGGTCGGTGATGCCTTCCGAGCCGGATCGGGCTTTCAACACTGCCGGATCGCCGGGAGCCAGTCGGATAATGGAGAACGAAATCAACGTGATCCCGAACAGGGTGGGAATCATCAACAGAAGCCGCTTGATGATATAAGCACGCATGCAGTAAGCTCCTGAGCGCGGATGATCTTCTTTCCGCCTACGACATTTGTGGGATGTACAAGGCGGTGTGCCTGTTGCGGTCAAACGGGTCGTTTGACCGCACGATAGCGCAACCCCCCTCTTGTTCCCCCCTTCAATAGAAGGGGGGATGACTGAGATGATGGTCTTCTATCGAATGCTAATCGCCAGTCCTGCCGTCGCCTCGGAAAACTTGGCGAAAGTGTAATCGGCAAATATCTTGACGAATGGGACGGGAGTCAGGTTGAGACCCACCGTGAACCGCCCGGTGGACACTTTGATCGTGTGTGACACAGGTACTTCGGGAGGTGGAGGAAGCGGAGGCACCGAAGGCGGCTGGTAAGCGTATTCGACCTTCATGGATGTCCGATCCAATCCAAAACCGGCGTAAGGTGAGATGACAAGGAATGTCTTGGACACCATCGCATCGAAACTGAGGACCGAGGCGGTCAGCACATCGCCTCCCTTGAAGCTATGGTAGGCGATCATGGCAGACACATCGGGAAAGCCCGGGATCGGAATAAGTGAGCTGAGGCTCTTCTTGACCGCAGCACCGTATAATGAGACGGTCTTGTCCTGGAAGCTGAAGCTGAAACCTCGCGCCATCACCTCGAAGTCCATAGGCAGACCGACTGAAGCCTGGATCACCGGAAGCGGCACAAGTTTGACATCGGCAGAGTCCAGAATAGCGCTTTTGCCCTGTGGGATGAGAACCATCATTGCCCGCAACCCAACGTCGAATCCCAATGTCCCATGAGTCCGGGCAGTGTGATACAATCCGCTGCCGACTCCGATACCAAATGCTTCCACAACGGGAGTGGCATAAGCGTCAATTTCGTCGGCGGCGTAGTCCTGGAACTGATCGAACAAGTTGTCATCCGCCATCGCCTGCGACAGGGGAAAAACAAGGATGACCAACAAAACGATAATAACATTGAGCCTCATGTCTCCTCCTGACAATTTCCTTAAGAAACTCGTAAGGATCACAGGGATCCTGACCTACTCGCTGTCAAGCGAGGACGCATGACAGCACAATTAATGACAAGCGGTAGTGGCTGGCAGACGAGGGCGTCTGCCAGCACAACTGCACAATGAGGCAAGCACGAATCGTTCCTACGCCGGTCGCAGCACGATCTTGACGATTTCCGACCGCGAGAACAGCCTCATGGGCGGCGCCCAGGTTCCGGTGCCGCTCGACGTATAGATGTGCGCCGATCCGACACGGAATAATCCATAGGCGTACTTATAGTAGAACATCACGATGGCGTCCATCGGAGGAAGCTGTCCGGCGTGCACATGTCCGGATAATTGCAGACTCACACCTTTGGCGACAGCCTGATCGAAATACAACGGCTGGTGCGAAAGTAAGATGGCAGGCTTTGCTGGATCGTGGTGCTCTACCGCCTTGTCAAGATCAGCGCCAATTCCGTCGAAACTCTTGCCCGTTGGGTCCTCAACGCCCAGAATATCAAGCGAGTCGGCGATGGTGACGCAGCTATTCCGAAGGACGGTGATGCCTAATGAATGACACAGGTCGTAGAAGGTCTCTACGCCGGCATAGTATTCGTGATTGCCGGTGACTGCCAGGACGCCGTTGGGAGATCTCAGTTTCCGCAGAGCGCCGACGAAACCATCATCGTTTCGAATATCTTCATCGATTAGATCGCCTACGATCACCATCAGATCGGGATGGTGCTCGTTGCACCGATCGACAATCGACTCGAACCACCTCGCGGATTTCCACCGGTCAAGATGGATGTCCGCTATCTGGACGATGGAGAATCCGGACAACGATTCGGGCAGACCGGTAATCGGAATTTCCAGGGTCGTGATGCGTTGAGGACGCAGTCCGTTATATAGCGAATATCCTGAAGCCAGCACTACCAAACCGATCGAAAAGAAGGTCAGCGCGTGCGCCTGACGCGGAAAAATGAATGCAAAGAACATCTGGATAATGAAAACCGACAGAGCAATCGAGATAATCCCCATCCACACCGCTCCGACATGCCCCAACGGCATTGCTATCGGACAATGCCTGAAAAACTGCGCCAGGAAAAACGACGCTGCAAGAATCAGAAACAGAATCTTGATGACATTACGAAGCTGTGCCGACAACCCCAATCCACTGGCAATCCGCCAATACACGAAGTAATTGATTGCCAGATAGACTGCTGCTGCACTCAGCAGGAACGTGAGGAACGATAATAGCGACATCTTCATAGATACCAAATATTTTCCAAATATCCCATAAGACTAGTAACGCACTTAATACGCATCTTGTATGTCATTACGCCGAGGCGACATGCCGCACCCATCTATTTTTTCCCCGTGTTTGAGGTACTCCGTTGGCAGTGAATCGTATGTCGTATTGCTGCATCCTTTCCACAGCCTCTTCTCCCACATCAATAGGTGCTCTAACAAGAATTCCAAAAAATCTCCTCCCGAAATACCTCCCAAGATCTGAAAAATGTTCCTTGAGATAGTAGGCAGCTGCAATTGTCCCTAGAACCCCAAAACCACCGACTAAGAACGCGACGCCATTTCCATCTGTCTTGAAAGGATTTCTGCATTTAAGAATGATCCCATATCCATACCCATCTTGCCTCTCAATTCTTTCATTAGTTATAGCGTCATATATACCAGTCCCATTCATTCGATACGCGACATATTGCATTCTTTGATAAAATGCGAATGATCTCGGACATTGTGCACCAATGACTATTATGTTAGAGTTCCAGTTACCCGAGTCTTCGCTTCTCCTAACAATGCTTACATTTTTTGTTTTTCCCACTCTTCCAAGGACGTAATTTAAATATGATACTGCTCTTGCTTCAACATCCGGCCAAACATGTGGAATATTCGGCACAATCCCGATACGGTATGAGCCGGGGGTTATCCGATCAATTGCAATAAATTCCGGCGCGTTTTGTGGAAATAGATCTGTTACAAAAATTCTGCACTCATCAGAGGAATTTGCCACTCCTCCTAATAGTTTTCTTACCGGTCTCGATTCTTTTATACGACGCCAAAATGTTTTGAGCAGGAAGTGAATGAATCCTACGATAACCGTCAGAATGGCACCAAGAATAGCACCATACCATATTTGAGCCGGTAGTCCCAAGATCATAAAATATCCTCCCTATTTTTCAATCCCTACCCTCGCCTCCACCCCCTGCTGATAATAATGCTTGACTTCTCGCATGTCCGTCACCAAATCCGCCCGGTCGATCAATTCCTGCGGGGCGCGGCGACCGGTGAAAACCAATTCCACATGCTCGGGCTTGACGTCGATTATTGACAAGAGCTCCTCGGTCGAAATCAGCTTGAAATAATGTGCGACGTTGATCTCATCCAGGATCACAACGTCGTACTTGCCCGATACCACCACTTGCTTGATTTCGTCGAATCCCCGCTTCGCAAGTTCGTGATCCTCAACGGAAGGCGTGCCGGTGATGAAGCAGCCGGTGCCATATTGCTGGATAGTGATCAAATCATCGAAGCGCTTGAGAGCGTGCAATTCTGCATAATCCATGCCCTTGATGAACTGCCCGATATACACTCTCAAGCCGGCTCCGGCGGCACGGATCGCCAACCCAATGGCGGCGGTGGTCTTCCCTTTCCCGTCGCCGGTGTACACCTGGATGTAACCCTTGGTCAGCTTCATGGATTAGATTGTGGAGGGTGCTGTCACGCGAGGGCGCATGACAGCACGATTCCTGGCGGAGATTGCTTCGCTGCGCTCGCAATGACAGAAACTTGTCAGGATCACAGGGATCCTGACCTACTCCCTTCACAAATTAGACCGCTATTGTGGCTGTCATGTGAGAACACATGACAGCACGATTCATTCCGCCATTCGACCGCAGGGTGAGGAGACCCCGCGACACCACAGGTGGCACGCGTGTCCCGCCCGTGCATGGGTACGCATACCCTCCTTTTGTTCCCCCCTGCAATAGCAGGGGGGAAGACCGTGGTGTCAGGTGAGGACACCTAACACCACAGTCATCGGCTAAAGGTTATGGCTGGCGTACTTCTGCTCCGCCCTGGGCACGAAGAACTCTTCCAGAGGAATCGCCGGTCGGAATGGGCGCCATCGAACGGACTTGAAACGCTTGTCGTAAGCGATTCCTGTCAGGCTGGTGAACATAAAGGTATAAGGCTGCTCGTCGTGCAGGATTTGCTGCAGCCTGAGGTACAACTGCTTCCGCTTCTCCACGTCGAATTCCGTCCGACCGGCTTCGCAAATCGAATCAACTTCGGCATTGATGAAGCTGACATGATTGGACCCTCGGCTCAATGCCGATGACGAATGCCATATCTGATATGGATCTTCCGCCGTCCCCAGTCCCCAACCCAGCCAGGTGGCGTCGAACCGCTGATCTTCAACATTTTCCAGGAATACCGACCATTCCAGGAATCGGATCGACATGTCGATTCCGACTTTGGAAAGGTCTTCCTTGATAATCGTGGCAACTTGCGGACCCAGCGCTCCGCCTTGCGTGGTCAGGAATTCAAACCGGAAATCGACACCGTCCTTGTCCCGTATGCCGTCGCCGTTGGTATCCTTCCAACCGGCTGAGTCGAGCAATCGAACCGCTTCATCGCGATCATAGGGCCAGGGTTGAATGTCATGATCAAAGAACTTGCTCTTGAAATAGAATGGCGACACTGCAATGATGCCCCGCCCGTACATCAGCGTTTCCAGAATCGCCTTCCGATTGATGAGATGCGTCATCGCCCGGCGCACGAGCTTGTCCTGGAAATACGGCTTCTTACAGTTCCAACCGATGTAGGTATAGGCGAAGGCGTAATACGAATCCTTGACGTACTCGCTCAGGAATTTGGGTGTGGTGGTCTGTGTCACGAACTGGATTGGCGTCAGAGCGGAAATATCTAACTCGCCTTTCTTGAGCGCGGTCAACGTTGGCGGATCGTCCGTGATGACCTTGAAGATAATCCGATCCAGATATCCCGTATTGGGTTGGTCGCCGCGCCAGTAGTTGGGATCCCGCTCCAACACGATTTGATCAGAAGTCTTCCACTCGAGGAACCTGTAGGGACCTGACCCGATTGGATTGCGATTGTTCGGATGGTTGTTGAAATACTCGCCAAAAGCCTCAGGATTCTTCTCCAGCAAATGATCAGGATCGTATATATGCCGGGGCATAGCGACCAAATTTCCACCCAGGAAAACGTCATGATGGACGTACGGTTCCTTACAGTGGAAAATGATGGTATAGTCATCGGGCACTTCCACGCTCTCGACTCTGGTGTAATAATTCCTGGTCGAGGCGCAATCCACGTAGGGGCACATCACTACGTCATAGCAGAATTTGAAGTCGTGTGCCGTGACCGGAGTCCCGTCCGAATAGTGCACGTCTTTCCGAAGTCGAAATGTGTAAGTAAGGTGGTCCGCCGTGATCTCAGGCAAGCTCTCTGCGATCACCGGCTCCAATTCCTGGGTGTCGATATTGCGCGTCAGCATGGCTTCATCCACGTAGCTCAGTATTTCGGAAGCTACCGCTGACGTCTCCGTGTACGGATTTAACGACCCGGGCTCGTTGGAAATGTGGTAGAAGACCCAGTCGCCATCCTCTTTGGGACCGGTATAACTGGCGTTGTTTTCCTCACGGGTGATCCCAACGCCGGTGCCGGCGCTTCCGCCCCCGCACCCGACCAATACAGTTAACGTCATGCTGCCGATAATGACAAGACCCACGATCCGCTTCATGATTATGTCCTCCGATGTGGAGCTACGCCCGGTGTTAGTTATGCCTTCGCCTCGACGCAGATTTCTTTCCCGCGTTGGAATGCTTTGATATTCAACTCTTCCGTTCCCCGAGGCACTCGCTTCTTAATGACCTCCAACCAGACGGGTTCTGGAATCGACAACCTGGTGGACAAGGCTCCCAGAAGCACTGTCGATCCCAATCGAGGATTCCCGAGTTCCTGGCAGATACCCACTACGTCGAGGGCGATAGAGTCCACTCCCCGATCTCGAATCTGTTCGATAGCGTCCGTCGGGTAATCGTACTCTTTCGTCATGGCAATGGGCGGAATCAGACGCTGGGTGCTGACGATGATAGTACCACCCTGGCGCAATTGGTGGCACCAACGAAGCCCTTCCGCTGCTTCGTACGCCAGGATGACATGTGCGGAACCTGCCGGAATCAAGGGAGAGAATACTTCCTCTCCAAATCGCACGTGGCTGGTGACGACCCCACCTCGCTGTGACATGCCATGCACTTCGCTTTTCTTGCAATCCATGCCCGCTTGCATGGCAGCGTCCGCCAGAATTTCGCTTGCCAGGATGATCCCTTGCCCGCCAACGCCCACGATTAACACATTGGTCGTTCCCATCATGCCACCTCCTCTGGAATCCCAACAGAGATGGCGTCCACCGGGCAAAGTTGAGCGCACAGGTCGCATCCCGCACATTCCGCGGCATCGATTTCCGCCTTGTGTAACCCTTTCGGCGTGGCCTGCTCGGAAGCGAATAGCGCCGGGCAGCCGATCTTCAAACAGACGGCGCAGCCGTTGCATATCTCCAGGTCGATGCGATAGGGCTCGCCCCGACGTTTCTCAGGAAATAATCGACAAGGTTCTGAAGTAATCAACACGGATGGCGCCGGTCGGTTGACCGCTTCTGTAATAGTCGCCAAAGCGCGCTCATAGTTGACAGTATCCAATTCCACCACGTGCTCGACGCCCAGGGCTCTGACGATGGCAGGAATGTCCGCTTGATGCGTGGGTTCGCCCATCAGCGTCAATCCGGTTCCCGGGTGGTTCTGCCCTCCGGTCATTGCCGTCGCGCGGTTGTCCAGGATAATGATGGTAAGGTTGCTCCTATTGTACACCGCATCCATCACGCCGGTCAAACCGGAATGCAGGAAGGTGGAATCGCCGATCACCGCCACCACCGGTTCCTGGCTGCCTCCCACCAGGTCAACGCCGATAGCAGTGCCGATGGACGCGCCCATGCAGATACAGCTATGAAGGGATTTCAACGGAGGCAACGCAGCCAGTGTATAACATCCGATATCACCCAGAACATTGGCTTTCAATTTCTGCAGGGCGTAGAACACAGTGCGGTGAGGGCATCCCGCGCACAGTACCGGTGGTCGAGGAAGCACATCAGCAGCCGGCGGACCGTCAAAGGTGACTTCGGGCAAGATTCCGGCTTTCACCATTGCCATCTGCAAGCGCTCCGGATTCAACTCTCCCTCCAGGGAGACATGCTGCTTCCCCACGCAGTCAATCCCGGCGGCTCTGAGTTCCGTCTCCAGAAACGGATCTAATTCCTCCACTACTATCAGTTGACCCACCGAATGGGCAAACTGCCGAATCTTTTTCAAAGGCAGGGGCCAGGACATTCCCAGCTTCAACACACTGGCGTCGGGAAGCACTTCGCGGACATATTGGTATGAGATACTCGCCGTGATAATTCCCACCGACTTCGAACGTATCTCGATTCGATTGCTTGGAGTCGTTTCCGCATATTCGCGAAGCCGTTCCAACCGCTCTTCCACAAAATGATGCCGCCGAATAGCATAGAGCGGCATCATGACATACTTGGCGATGTCCTTCTTGAACCCTTTGACTTTCGGTCGCACCCATTCCCCGCATTCCACGATCGTCTTGGAATGCGAGATCCTGGTCGTCAATCGAAGCAGGACCGGAGTATCGAACGCCTCGCTGACCTGATATGCCTCCAACAGGAAATCCCTTGCCTCCTGGCTGTTGGACGGCTCAAACAGCGGAATCTTGGCGAATCTGGCGTAGTGACGGTTGTCTTGCTCGTTCTGCGAGCTGTGCATCTCCGGATCATCGGCGCTGACCACCACTAAGCCGCCATTGACGCCAGTATAGGAAAATGTCATCAACGGATCGGAAGCGACATTGACCCCCACATGCTTCATACATACCAACGCCCGAGCACCCGCCATTGACGCCCCCATTCCGACCTCAAACGCCACCTTCTCGTTGGGCGACCACTGGGCATACGCCCCCGGGAATTTCGACAACGTTTCCAGAATCTCCGTCGATGGAGTTCCGGGATAAGCTGCAGCCAATCGAACGCCGGCTTCCATCGCTCCCTGCGCCACTGCCTCATTGCCGGACAGCAATCGCTTCATGGATCAACCTTTCTACCGCATCGTATCCGTATGTGAATGCGCTCCCACCGATAATCCGGTTCCGGCAGGATCGCCGATTGACTAAGTCAGAACATTGGTGAGAAAAATCGGAAGTGGTCGCTTCCTAATCTGGCGACCGATATTCCTTAGCTTGCTCCTCACCATCCAGCACACGAAACGCTCCCTGGGCGAGAGCTTCCATCTCCATCTCACCGGCTCGGCGGAAAATGGGTGCAAGGAAAGAAATGCGGCTCTGAAGCTCCACGAACAGACGGTCGGAATGCATCATGCCGCCAGTCAGGATCACTCCATCCAACCGACCGGACAACACCACCGCCATGGCGCCGATTTCCTTGGCGACCTGGTATGACATCGCAGAAAAAATCAGCGCCGCCTGATCATCGCCGTGCTGGATGCGCTCTTCGACGATCCGCGGGTCATTCGTGCCCAGGTAAGCAATCAAACCGCTTTCCCGGGACAACTTGTTCAACAACTGATCTCGAGAGTGCTTCCCGCTGTACGCCAACTCTACCAAAGGTCCAATTGGCATCGCTCCGGCACGCTCCGGCGAAAAGGGACCCATGCCGAGCAACGCATCGTTGACGTCGATAATCTTCCCCCCATCCAAGGCACAGACTGATATACCTCCCCCCAGATGAGCGACCACGAAACTGGATTTTTCCAGTGTTTTCCCTAATTCCCGTGCCGCATCCCGCGCCACCGCCTTGATATTCAAGGCATGCGCTCGGGACCGTCGTTCGATCTCCGGCAACCCCGAAATCCGGGCAATCGGCGGGAAATTGTCCACGGTGACCGGATCCACCACAAAGGCAGGTAATCCCCGCGGCTCGGCAAATCGATGCGCCATCAAAGCCCCCAAATTCGAGGCATGTGCCGAAAAACGTGCCGCCCCCAGATCTGCCAGCATTTCCTGGTTGATACGGTAGGTTCCCCCTTCCAACGGACCCAGCAATCCGCCGCGTCCGACCACCGCCACCCACCGACAATTCGGAAGCGTACCCATCCAATCCAGAAGTCTCCCAAATCGCAAATCCAACTGAGCTACGAGTCCAGGCGATTTTTTCAATTCGTCCGCATCATGAGCGATGACGGTTTCGTGAAGGGCGCTCAGCCTCGAACATACCGCCAGCTTGGTGGAAGTGGACCCGGGATTGATGACGAGTGCGCACTTGGGCGTGGCATCTGATCGCATAGCTTCTCAGGTCACGGTGCGGAGGGCAACTATAGTGATAATGATCATCGCCAGGATGATCAGTATGACCGAGAGCCGTTCCAGCAACTTTCTGGTGGAACGGTGCTTTCGCTTTTTTCTGACTTTGTACTTGCGAAATCGCTTCTGCTCAAATTCGGAACGCAACATCCAGCGGACATTGCCATGCCGGTCCTTCACCTTGACATAGTCCGGCTTGTCACCGTAGAACTTGTCTTCCTCCTCGCGAAGGATGGCATTGGTCTCCTCTGCATCGGACCTGTCAGTTTCCACTGGCTCTGACGAGACCGGTTCGCCTTGGAGCTGCATGCGCTTTGCCAGGAGAATTCGGTGCTCCTGGCGAATCCGTTCTTTCTCTTCCTCAGTCAGCAATTATATACCCCATGGTCTGTTTTAATCCACGGACTTAACGATGATTCGTCGCAGATAATAATAACACGAATTTTCCTCAGTGGTCCGCACCCGCACCGAATTCTCTCCTTGCCGGAGATGCATCTTGATCTGCCGAGAGTCCACCCCAATGGATTGCCCTCCTTCGAGGATCGACGACGGCTTGACGTGCGGAAAAACCTCTTTGCTATTAATATCGATTGCCAACTCGTTGACTTCAGTCAAGTGGAACAGATAATTGTTCTTGGATCCATAGCCGTACAGCTCCAGTACGATATTGGCGTTTCCGTCGAAATGAGCCGGCAATTCGAAATGCATCTCGACAAAATCCGAACCGGGAGGATTTCGACGGGCAAAAGCATAGCCCATTTCCCAATAGTACGAGCCTTGAGACTTGACATTTTCTATGGTCGGTCCATACTCGAAACTCTCCACCGCACCCTGATCCGGCAGGTAGTAACCCGCGGTCACGTCCCGACAGCCGCGGCGGATCAGTTGCCCGTCATCGCCCAGAGACGTTTCGATATAGATCCTCGGCAAGTACACTGCCACGAATTCCACCGTTGGACTGATCTCGGTAATGGAGACCTTCCTGGTTCCCGGAGTCTTATAGCCGGGCACCTCCCCGAAACTAACCTGGTAATCTCCGAGAGGAAGCGACTGTTGATAGGTTCCGCTCGTAACCGATCGACCGTCGAGAAAAATCGGTCCAGATATCGGTTCCGTCTTGATGGTCAGAGAGGTAGGAATGTCGCGAACCAACTCGAAAGAAAGGGAGATCAACTCCCCTGGCTTTCGTAGATGCACAAGACTGTAAGACGGGTCGCTGCGGTAACCCGGTTTCCGCAATTCGAAGGTGTGGGAACCCAGCGGAACACTGTTGATCACGGAGTTGATTTCCGCAACCAGAGGATCGCCGTCCAGATATATGGTCGCGTCCGGCTCGTTCGACGTGATGAAGACGGAAGCAATCTCTTGTTGCGGCGTCGCGCGTCGTTGAGTGTTGGACGATGGTGTTGCTACCGCCGGTTTCCTCGAACTGACTGTTGGCTTCTGATCTGCTTCGCTCCCGGAGTAGCTTGACCGAAGCGCTAATTCCGAGGGGGGCATGGTGTCCAACTCGACATACACCATGACCGTGTCTGATTTCCCGATGGTCACTGGTATGAACTTGGTCTCAAATCCCGCCTTGTACACCGCAATCTTGTGTTGACCTGGCGGGATGCGCCGAATGGATGCGTCCGTCACATGCGGAGACAACAGATTATCGATGAAAATCGAAGCGCCAGGTACATTGGACCTGACGATGAGCACTCTAGAAGGTCGGGAGATTCCGTAGATCCAAATGGCAGCGATCACCGTCAGAAACAGCAATGCCAGCACAGAATATTTCCGGATGTCCCGCAGCCGCTCCTGCTTTTGGGCTTCCGACCGCTCGATCGATTTGCGTCGCTTTTCCTCGAACAGTTGCCGGTGGATCCAACGCTTTTGTCCGTATCTGTCCACATACTGAACGTAATCGGGATTCTCACGAAAGAAGCGGTCTTCCTCTTCCTTCCTGACACGTTGGAGTTCCTCTTCTCGGACCCGTTCCTCATCACGCCGTTCCGCTGCAACGTCTCCGGAGGCTGATTCCGCGGTACGACGCTGAATTTCCTCCGCATCCCGCCGTTGTCGCAGCTCCAATTGCAACCGGATCTTCTCTCGTATCTTTGCCTTTTCTTCTTCAGACAGCATGGTGCATCATCGGGGTCGAGCTTGTGAAAATCGACGCAAGGATTTTCCCACATCAATTTAATATAACCAAATTTCGCAACAATGTCAACAAAAACCACCGCACATGCGTCGCAATCTTCCCGGCAGTTTTTCCCCTTAACGCACTACCACCTCCACCACTTTGTTGACATCAAAATACTTCTGCGCGATCCTCTGCAGGTCCTGCCCGGTTATCCTCTGGATCGCCTGTGACCACACCTCCCAACTGCGATCCACCCCGTCCAATTCGGAAAGACCCATAATCATCGCCTGGTTGATTTTGGTCATTCGCCGCATCCCATCGTCCCGCAGCAACTGGTTCGAAATCCTTCGCACCAGCAACGAATCGGGTACCTCTGCCAGACATTGCGCAAGGATTCCTCTGGCAACCACAATGGACGTATCCACGTTTTCGGGACCGGTTCCCCAGCCGGCTCTCCACAATGCCCAATTGTCCACGAACCATAGCGAACTGCCGATGGAGTACGCCCAGCCTCGTTCTTCGCGGATCACGAACGCCAACCGGTCGTTGACGATGCCATTCCAGAGCTCCAAAGCCGCCCGGTCGGCGGGATCGACATATCGCAGCACCACGCCCAATCTCACCGCAGATTGCTTCTTCCCAAATGGTTCCTCCACACGACCAACCACATCAGGAGGCGCGGAGTATTTCACCTCGGGCAATTTGATCGCCGGCAAGCTGGCGAATTTGGTGCGAGCCTGCGCTAGGACCTCTCTCGGATCCGATGCCGTGATCACCGTCAGAATCACGTTGGATCCCGCAAAATACGACCCATAGAACGAGGCAAGCCTCCGAGCAGTCAAGGAACCGACCGTTGCCCGTGATCCAAACTCGGACTGCGCCAGCGGATGATCCGCACTCAGCATAGTGGACAGGAACAACTGATTCGCCCGCCAACTGGCGCTCGACTGCTTCGAGGACAGCACGCCCAGCAATTCGGTCTTCGCCCGGTTGACCGTCACGGAATCGACCGGCGACTGCGTTACGATCTCTCCCAGCAAATTCAGGGCTTCAGACCGGTAGTCATCCAGACATTCCATTCTGAGGAAAGAATACTCAGGCGAGGTTCGGTAGTCATCGTACGGGATATTGGGATTATCGGTAGTCTCGAATTCGGCGCCGATTCTCTGCAACGCCTCATCCAGCGGCTGACCGTTCACAATCAGAGCCTCGCCCAAAACTCGGTGCAACACGTCGGCGAATCCCGCCCGGGTTGGTCCTTCCCGAAAGGCTCTGCCTTTCACCAGTAGATGAGCGGCAAAAATCGGCGAGTCGTGATCCTGACGCACCACGACCGCCATCCCGTTCACCAGTTTGCCCCTGACCGTGGTCTTTGCCTGCGGATTTGTCGTCTGGGGTTGTGGTGCCTCCAAATTCGGGACAAGACACATCGCAACGTACGGAGGGTAGCTCAGATACTCGTCTGCGAACGCCATAACTTCGTTGGCTGTCACTTTTGCCCAGCGTTCGTATTGGAATTTCCACATGGCATATCCGCCTCGGGCAAAGATCTGGGAATTCATCATTCCGTACATATGCAGCCTTTGCCCCTGAAGAATATCCCGGCTGAGATGCGCCCGAACTGCATCCGTCACCCGGTCGTCCGTGACCCACATGTGCAGCGCGGACAGCATCTGGAACAGTCCCATTACCGCCGTGTCAACTAAGGACCGATTCGGAACATCGATGTAGAAATTCAACGTGGCGAAGTCCCGGTCATCGAAATATTCCACCGAAATGTCCGAGATCGACGAATCCGGCGTGTCTCTCAAATGCATCTGGAAATACGGATCCAGCATCTCGGCGGCAAGCCTGGCAGCATAATAATCCTCCGACCACACGTTCGGAACCTCGATCCCCACCCGCAAATAGCACTTTTCCACTTTCCCTTTATATTCCGTCACATGATTGACCGATGCCGAGATCAGCGATGACAGATCCAGCGCCCCGTCCGGTGGGATCCGCCCCGGCGCATAGCCCCCGAATGTAGTGTCGATGATTGCGAACATCGCAGTCGGCTGAAAGTCGCCGATGACTACACAGATCATGTTATTTGGCACGTAATGCGACCGGTAGAATTCCACCAACTTCTCCCGAGGCAGTCGAGCCAGTCCTGCCTCGGAGCCTAAAATCGGATTGGCATAGGGCGTTCCCTTGTAGATCGTCCGGTAGAACAAATCATCTGCTTGTTCCGTCGGCTGGTCGAAATCGCGTCTGAGTTCTTCCAGGACGATTCCCCGTTCCTGCTCAACCGTATCCGGAGGAAACGTGCTGTGGAAAATCATGTCCCGCAATAAGTCCAGCGATCCGTTGAATGTCTCCTTCGGACTCAGTATGAAGAACTCCGTATATTCGCGCTTGGTGGAAGCGTTGACATAGCTGCCCAGAACGTCGAAATCCTCATACAGTTGCTTCTTGGAGCGATGCTCGGTGCCATCGAAGATCGCATGTTCCAGAAAATGACCCACCCCAGCCACATCTTCAGTCTCGTCTCTTTGACCGGAACGAACAATCACAAAGCACGCTACCATCGGATTGGCATGATTCTCAATAAGCACTACTTCCAGACCGTTGCCCAGCACCGTCGCCGACGATAGGTAGGGCTCCCGAACCACAGTAGATTCGGGCATCGCCGACTCCGCCGGCGTCTGTTGGGCAGGGGCAACCTGCATCATCAATAGCAGGGCAGCCGAGTATGCTCCGACAACTGCTGCCACATTTCTCTTATCCATTCCCTAAGATACCTCTTGTTTTCCAACCTCTCTTAGCCGTTGTGTCACATCTTACTTCTTGATCAATGGTTCCGAATGCTACAGCGGGATGTTGCCATGCTTGCGCTTGGGATTGGTGTCCACCTTATTCTGGAGCATGCGGAAGGTAGTGATCAGCCGTAGTCGCGTCTGTCGAGGCTCGATGACTTCGTCGATATAGCCCCGTTCTGCTGCGATGTAAGGACTGGCAAATTTCTCGATATATTCTTCGATTTTCCTGGCTTCCTCTTCCTCTGGTTTTTCCGCCGCCTTGATTTCCTTGGCGAAAATGATCTCCACCGCCCCTTTGGGACCCATGACCGCTATTTCCGCCGAGGGCCAGGCGAAATTCATATCCCCTCGAATATGCTTGGAATTCATCACGTCATACGCGCCGCCATAGGCTTTTCGAGTGATAACTGTCACTTTGGGCACCGTCGCCTCGCAATAGGCGTACAGCAGCTTCGCGCCATTCATAATGATCCCGTTCCATTCCTGGTCAGTGCCGGGCAGGAAGCCCGGGACATCCTCAAACGTCAGAATCGGAATATTGAAAGCGTCACAGAATCGAACGAATCGACCCCCTTTTCGCGAGGAATTGATGTCCAGTACGCCCGCCAGCACCGCCGGCTGATTCGCTACAATCCCGACCGACCTCCCGCCCAATCTGGCGAATCCGACTACGATGTTGCCGGCGAAATCCTCATGCACCTCAAAGAAATCGCCGTCATCCACCACCCGGCGAATCACGTGGCGAATATCGTACGGCTTGTTGGGATTATCAGGCATTATTTGATCCAACTCCGGATCCTGGCGGTCGTCCGGATCGGTCGAGGTCGCAAGTGGTGGATCTTCCAGGTTGTTCTGCGGAAGAAACGACAGCAGCTTCTTAATTTTCTCCAGGCAGTCCACTTCGTTGTCGCAGGCGAAATGAGCTACGCCGCTCTTCGAGGCATGGGTGTCGGCGCCGCCCAACTCTTCGTAAGTGACCTCTTCGTGCGTGACCGTCTTGACCACCTTGGGTCCGGTTACAAACATGTACGACGTTCCGCGCACCATGAAGGTGAAATCGGTGATGGCAGGGCTGTACACCGCACCTCCGGCGCACGGACCCATGATGGCGGATATCTGAGGGATCACGCCCGACACCAAGGTATTCCTGAGGAATATGTCCGCATAGGCGCCCAGCGACACGACACCTTCCTGGACGCGAGCCCCGCCGGAGTCGTTCAGTCCAATCACAGGCGCGCCGCTCTTCAATGCCAGATCCATGACCTTGCAAATCTTCTCGCCGTGAGCCTCAGAGAGCGAACCGCCGAAGGTAGTGAAATCCTGGCTGAACACGAACACTAACCGCCCATTGACCATCCCGTAGCCGGTCACCACGCCATCGCCCAGGATTCGGTGCTTGTCTAACCCGAAATCGGTGGAGCGATGCGTCACCAGCATGTCGATCTCCTGAAAGGTACCCTCATCCAGCAAGAGATCGATGCGTTCCCGGGCGGTCAATTTGCCCTTGTCATGTTGCGACTGGATACGATCGACTCCGCCACCCACCAGTGCTTGAGCCTTGATCGCCCGCAGCTTTTCGATTTTCTTTGACATCTCAGACATAATAAGCACCTGTTGAAATATTATCCTGCAGGGTGGGGAACCCCTGCGACACTGCCAAGATCTTGGTCAATTGTCGGGTGTCTGCGCCTCGCTTCTGAACCCGACCTACTCACTGTAGCATAGCCCTTCATGGGCGTCCTTGAGTTGTGTCAAACGTCCCGTTTGACACCTGACTGAACCAACCTCGTTGTCGGGTTTCTTCGCTTCGCTTCGTGACGCAGTCATGGCATACGCCAGAATCCGACCTGCTCACTGTAGGGGCACAACATGTTGTGCCCCTACACGGCAGCAAGGCGAAAGCCCCTTAGCGGCTACCGCACTCCAAAGTCGTCACAGCATCCCGCTGCGCTTTCGGATTAGCCATTCTGCAGCGAGCAATCCGACGAAAATCCACAAGAGCCACGCCCGATTCCACAGCGGCACTTCCCACGATACCGCACGGGCTTTGCGAGGAAATTGTAACTGCGCCGCCAGACTATCGAAGCCGTCGTGGGTGACGAAAGTCCCTCCGGACTGCGAAGCCACGGTACGCAAGAGCGTGGGATTCATCGCCGTATTCAAATATTCGATATTGAATGCCTCCACGGTGAATTTCCCGCGATCCTGCCCCAAAAGTCCACCGCGATCGGCGGTTCCTTCATAAGCATATTCCCCTTCCGCCCACGGAGAAAGATCGCCGCCATAACGACCATTACCTTCGCCGTCAAGCACGAGTCGCACCGTTTGCCCGCCGGCAGTAACATGCACTTCTACTTCCGCCCCATCCACCGACTGATAATCTTCGTTATACACTTGCGCCGACAATCTCACCGTCTCGCCGCCCTGGTAGATTGGCTTGCTGGTGGTGATTCGAAGCAGCTTGTCTTCTTCTCGAGTCACTAAGTAGCGGATGCTGCGATCCACCAGAGTTTCTAACGTGACGGTCTGCTCCGACGACCGCTGAAATCCCCATTTCCACAATCCCCATGGCAGTACCGCCATGCTCTTCATCCATCCCGCTCTTCTGACCACAATCGCGGGAGTTGGGGCAGCATTTGTCGGAGAACTGGCAACTGCGATGATCTGGCTTCCGTCCCTTCCCGAGAAAAGATTGGGTCGCATCCAGACCGGCGGCAGCCCTTCCCACTGAATCCACGACGTTCCGTCATCATTTTGGAAAATGACATGAGTGGCACCGCCGACGCACTGAACTTCGACCGTCTGATCCGAATACCGTACTGTCCTGACCGGCAGAATATCGGAAATGACATCCAGCTTGCGGAGGGAGACCTCCGGACCCATGGAGAACAACACGGGCACGTCCTTTTGCTTCACCACGCCCGACAGGGTCGCCAGGTTCCCCATCGATGTCTCTGCCGACGGATAATGATGCAGGATAATGAGATTCTCCTTGCTTAGCTCGTCGGCAGATGGAAAAGTCCCTTCGTAGTATCCTGCCTGAGAGGTCTGAGTCAGCACCGTGTAGCTGATTCTTGGATTCTCATGCAGCGTCTTCACCAGGAACTCCAGGTCGAAATCTGGAGCGCCTGCCAGGACCAGGACGCTAACCTTACTCTCCAGCACTTTGATATACAAAGATTTGCGATTGTTGCTTGTGGTCAATTCCCTTTCGATTGGGTCCAATGACACTTCGTATTTCCAGGTGCCGGCGTCCTTAGCCACAAAGGTGAAATGGGCGGTTTCCTCGAAGAAATCATCTTTCCATCGAATCGATTGAGCGCCGAGATTCTCGCCCTTTGGACCGGTCAACTTGAGCACCGAAGTCTCGCCCCGAATTCCTACGCCGCGGACTTGAACGTCGAGGGGAACCTCATCGCCGGAATAACAGATCTCATTCGTGACTGCCTGCACGATCATCGCATCCCGAGCCGGTGTCGAATCGCCGACGCCTACCGTAAACAGCGGAACCGCCGAATATTGCGCCATCCGAACCGGATTCTCACCGACATTGTTGTCACCATCCGAGATGATCAGTGCCGCTGCGTAATTATCGTCCTGCAACGCCGATTCTACTCCTTGCCAGGCGCGATACAAGTTGGTGCCGGTGCGATCGAACGACAGCTGATTTAACTTGTCATTCGAAGTCGCCCATACTGAGTCTGCAAATCCGTAGAATCTGACATCGAATCGGCTTTGCAGATCGGACCACGCCGGATCCTGCAGCAGCTTTTCGACCGTGTCGGATCGCTTCCCGGCGCCTTCCTGCAAGCCCATACTGGCGGAATCGTCTATTAGCACCGCCAGGATCGGGATTTCGCTTTCTTCGACCAGAAACGAAAATACCGGCTTCCAAAGCAGCAACAGGAGCACTGCCAGGCCAAGCGCCCGCAGAATCTTCAAAAGATTCCGCTTCCACCGCGCTACCGGCGGCACCGTGTGCCGGTACACCCACAACGTGAAGAACCAGGCGGCAACAAGTGCCGCGATCAAGAGCACGGCGCTTCGACTGAAATGTAGTCCGACTGTCAAAACCGGTAGCAATCCTGCGCACTCCAAAAAAGCCTGGCGGCAGCAAGGCGTATGCCCCTCAGCGGCTGCCGCACCCCATCTTGTAGGGACACATACTGTGCCCCTGCGGTAGCGAGCTACCGCACTCCAAAAAAGGCAGGCGGTGAGAGTGATTCCAGCCGCCATCCTGGCTGAGCCGGCGCATCCAGACCGGATCGCTCGCCCGCCGTCAATCGGCGTCTGCCCACCCACGCTATCATCGCCGCGTTATCGGTGCAAAATGCCCGATCCGGAAAAAGTACCGTGAAACCATCCCGCTTCGCTCGAAACTCCGCCAACTCCCGCAATCGGCTGTTGGCAGCCACGCCACCGGATACACTGACCTGCGAGACGCCGGTCTCTCCCACCGCCCGCGCGATCTTAGCGACCAACACCTCCATCACGGCTTCCTGCACGCTATTCAGCACATCGTCCCTGCGGCTGAACACCCCCTCACGGTCTTGTTCCAGATGCACCCGCACCGCGGTCTTCAACCCGCTGAACGAAAAATCCAATCCGTCGTGCATCATCCCCCTCGGGAAATCGAACGCCCCGCGATCAGACACTTTCGACAATCGGTCAATCTCGGGACCCGCAGGAAAATCCAGACCAAACAACACTCCAATCTTGTCCAATGCCTCGCCTGCCGCATCGTCCCGAGTGCGCCCTAAGATGGCATATTCTCCGAAATCATCCACTCGCACCAATTCAGTATGCCCGCCAGATACCACAAGCGACAGGAAGGGAGGCTCAAACGAGGCAGACCGTCCTCTGACCTCAGGGTGAGGACACCCTGCTACACTGGAATCTTGGATCACATCCTTGAGTTGGTGAACCCAGAGATGCCCTTCCAGATGATTGACCGCCAGGAAGGGAACATCTAATCCCATCGCGATCCCCTTGCCCACGTTCAATCCCACTAAGAGCGCTCCCACCAAACCCGGTCCGGCTGTGGCGGCTACTCCTTCGACATCACGGATGTCCGCCCCCCAGCTCGTCGTCACCTCCTGAATAATGCCGATGATCAGCCGCTCATGATCCCGGCTCGCCAGTTCCGGCACCACTCCGCCCCATGCCCGGTGCACTTCTTGAGTCGTAGCCCGGTGCACCAGCCTGCTTCCGTCAAATAGTGCAGCCGAGGTTTCGTCGCACGAGCTTTCGATTCCTAAGACCAGCATGGGATTATCCCACTTTTCTCACGCTCAACTGCACCCGATCCGGCTTGATACCCACCAGATCGACACCATCCGGAAGCCTCACTTCCGGCTGGTACATCTTGACGCCCGGCTGCCAGACTTGTTGAACGTTGATGACCGCCCGAATCGATGAGTCGCGCAGTTCCCGAAGCAGGCTGACTGCACCCTTCACAGTCACATCAACCGTGGGCGGTTCAGCAGTAACCTGACGACCCACAGGAATCGCCTCGAACGTCACGGGCACTCGCGGCAACACGATTTGACCAATTCGGTCAACCTCAGCAGTCACGTCCACCTTATCGACACTGTACTGAAGCCCCGGTTGCTCGACCCGCAAATGAAGACTCTCGTGAAAGTGCCCGGTGACGTCGTTGAAAACCACCGAATCGGTCGGGACTTCCCGAACGCTGCGAACGTAGCGGCGCGCCCCCGAAATAGTCATCGAGTCTTGAGACAGGCGCGGTGCGCCTGCCAGGACGTAACCGGCTCTGGGACTAAAAGTCGCCCGTAATCGAATCGGAACCACAGCTTTTTCCAAATCGTCGAGCCGAACTGCAACGGTATCCGGCGACTCGATCCGCAGTTGATGTGGATGGAAACCGCCCGGTAGCCGAATCTGATCGATGCTCAGAGGATAGTCATAGAAATAGTTGATGCTGGAGATGTCCAGGCGAAGCACGGCATCGGAAAAAAACTGAAACATCAACAGCCGCTTGCCGGTGTCCTTGCAGAGCACCTTGACGGTTTCCGGTATCGGATCCATCAAGACTTTGTTGGGCTTCTTTCCCACCACCACCAATGGAATGTCGAAGGTTGCCTCGTATTCCGCGCTCGTCGTGATGAACATCCACAGAAGCACCGCAATCACGAGAACGGCGATCTTGGCTTTGTAATTCCTGAAGAAGAAGCTTTTGATGTCTTTCACGATGACACCTATGTAGCATGGGCATCCTGCCCATGTCCACTCACGGGCTGGAAGCCCGTGCTACTGTGCACCAGGAGGCAACTGACAAAGTGACCTGAGCCTTTGTCCTCAAGTTCGGGCACGATGTCCTTGCAGAAGTCCACTGCTTCCGGGCATCGAGGATGAAATGGGCAGCCGGAAGGCACTGCCGCAGGACTGGGCACGTCGCCTTTCAATACAATGCGATGGAGCTTATGATCCGGATCAGGTACTGGTACCGCCGAAAGCAATGCTTTAGTGTAGGGATGCAACGGATTG
>Ga0214473_10001661_pt1 | contig 28806 bp, 21 predicted proteins | sample RVTome_7_FD_203509 | JGI IMG/M metagenome (GOLD analysis project Ga0214473, IMG submission 203509) | Soil microbial communities from uranium-contaminated site in the Upper Colorado River Basin, Wyoming, United States - RVT98D197 | ecosystem: Environmental > Terrestrial > Soil > Contaminated >...
TCACTACAACGGGTTTGCAACCCTCCACCGCCCCTCACGCCCCCGAAATATGGGATTTCAGCCCGAAAAAAATCCAAATCAACCCCGAATCCGCGAAGTCGGGCTAACATCCTTGTCTATGGGCGGCTCACGGGGTATGCTGAGTCCCTGATTTCGCCGAGGCTGTGGCGCTGTGCAGCAGCCGGGAACAAGACTTACGTCAGGAGGCCTACTTGTCTCGCCTGAATACGAATCACCTTGCTCTCACGATAGTGGCATTGCTCGCCAGTACGCCTGTCATTGCTACCGATGGGGCAGCCCCGGCGAGCGCGCCACCCGCCAATTCACAGACACTGGCCCGGCAGATCATGGCCGACCAGGACTTGCCGCGGGTGCTCGACAAGGCAAAGGCTTTGCTGAAAACCGGGCTCACGGCCGGCAGCGGCTACGGCGAAGTCTGGATTCGCGATCTCAACACCTTCATCGAGCTTTCACTCCAGGTGAACGCGCCCGCGCCCAGCCGCGATGCGCTGCTGCTGTTCTTCATGTTTCAGGGGCCCGAAGGCGACATCCCGGATGGCTACATCCCGAAAGCTCAGGGCAATGTCGGCTACAAGTACCGCAGATCGCCCCTTGCACCGGATCTGTTAGCCCATAAGAACACGGTCGAGACGGATCAGGAGTCATCCCTGGTTCAGGCCGTCCGCAAGTACATCGCAATCACGGGAGATCGCTCCATCCTCGATGAGAAGGTGGACGGCGTGGCGGTGCGCGAACGCATGTCCCGCGCGCTCGACTACGTGCTCAGGCGCCGCTTCGACGCCGAGCATGGGTTAGTCTGGGGCGCCACCACAGTGGACTGGGGCGATGTGCAGCCTGAGCATAAATGGGGTGTGGAACTGGATGAGAACTCCCATCGGACGCTCGACATCTACGACAACGCCATGTTCCTCATCGCCATCAACGACTACCTCTCGCTTGTGGACGACGCGGCGCAATCCACCCACTGGCGAAAAGCAAGGGACGACCTGCGGGCCAACGTCCGCAAGCACCTCTGGGACGAGAAGCGACGCAAGTTCATCCCGCACGTCTATCTTGACGGCTCTCCATTCCCGAAGGACTTCGATGAAGCGGCGGTGTACTATCACGGCGGTACGGCGGTCGCCATCGAGGCGGGCCTGCTTTCGCGAGAGGAGATCCAAGACTCGCTCCGGCAGATGGTGGACAACGTCCGGCGGGCCGGAGCCGGCTCGATCGGCCTGACACTGTACCCGGTCTATCCCCAGGGGACCTTCAAGAACCCGTCCATGTGTCCCTATTCCTATCAGAACGGGGGGGACTGGTGCTGGTTCGGGGGACGCATGATCCGGCAACTGGCCCGCCACGGCCTCGTGGAAGAAGCCTATCGCGAGCTCAAGCCCATGGCGGCCAGAGTGCTGCGGCACGGCGACTTCCACGAATGGTGGTCCCTGGACAACCAACCGCGGGGCTCGAAACAATATCGCGGCTCCGCAGGCGTTCTCGGGATGGCGATCGTCGAGTTACTCGCCTGGGGCCAGCAGAGCCAGGGTACGTCCCCGCACGCGCCGTAGCGAGGCATTGTTTATCATCGGCAGAGACTTGGACAACTATTGACGAGGAGTGCTATCCATGAATGGGACTATGGGGCGTCGGGAGGTTTTGAAGTATGCGGGGGCGGTGCTGGGCGTGGGGGTGCTGGGCTCGGCGGGACGCGGGCAGGGCGATGCGCAGGGGGGCCGGCCGCTAAAGGCGTGCCAGTACGGCATGCTGCCCAAGGCGCTGAAGGACGCTGAGAAATTCGCCCTGGCGAAAAAGTGCGGATTCGAGGGGATCGAGCACTCGCCGATGAGCGACCTGGCCGCAGCCAAAGAGATCGGGGCTTTGGCGAGGCAGGCAGGGGTGCCGATTCACTCCATCGTGTACGGCGGGTGGGACGCGCCGCTGTCCGATCCCAAGCCGGACGTGACGGCCAAAGGCGTCGCGGGCATGGAGAACGCGCTACGAAGCGCCAAGGCGCTCGGGGCGGACGTCGTCCTGCTCGTGCCGGGCGTCGTCACGGAGACCGTCGGCTATACCGAGGCGTACGAGCGATCTCAAGGGAACATTCGCAAGCTGCTGCCGCTGGCCGGCGAGCTGCAGGTGACCATTGCGGTCGAAAATGTCTGGAACGAGTTCCTGCTCAGCCCGGTCGAATTCGCCCGCTACGTCGATGAGCTCGACAGTCCCTGGCTGCGGGCCTACATCGACGTGGGCAACATGATCCTGTTCGGCTTCGCCCAGGACTGGGTCCGCACGGTGGGCAGGCGAATCGTTCGCATCCACCTGAAGGACTTCAAGCGCCGGGGCTACCAGTGGACGAACCTGCTTGACGGCGACGTGAACTGGCCGCAGGTCCGCCAGGCACTGGCCGAGATCGGATTCGCCGGCTATATGACCACGGAGCTGCCCGGCGGGGACGAGGCATACCTGACCGACCTGGCCAAGCGGATCGACAAGATCATCGCCATGAAACCGGCGTGAGCCCACGGGCATTTTGTCATCTATCGCTGGTCATAGGTCCACAGCAGCAAGCGGCAGCGCGTGAGTTGTCTCTCACACAGCAAAGAGCCATCGCCAAGCTGCGCTTGACGCTGCCACCCGGCCGGAACTCCATTCGGCCGCAACCACTTGCGCTGAAAGGACTTATCGTGGCACGGACTCTCGACATCGGCGGGCGGCCGGGAAATTTGCGTGCGGGGGTGTGGACGGGCTTGCGAGGACCTGCTATACTCCGGCACGATTGGATGACCGCAGGGAGGAGAGACGACAGGTGCAGGACAAGGACACAAGGATGTGGCTGGTACAGTGGAGCGATCCAGGGGCCGGATTCCAAAAATCTGCGTCGGCAGGGGAAACCGCGCAAGATTCCGGCTGCCCATGCGTCTATCCGCATAGAAGGAGGTCATTATGGCCGTATTTGTAGCCATTGCGATTGCGGCGTTCATCATCGTGGCGGGCGGGTTCCTCTTCGGCCACGACCACGACTTCGATCACGGCTTCGACGGCGACGCGAGCCACGAGGCCGGCGTCGATAGCCACGGCGTCATCGGCATCTTCTCGATGCGGGTCATCGCCACGTTCATCATGGGCTTCGGGGCCGCGGGCGCCATCGCTCTGCACTACGGCACGGGCTATCCGCTCGCCTCGGTGATCGGCGTGGCGGCGGGAATGGTCCTGGCGGCCCTCATGTACGGCATCATGCTGCTGTTCATCGAGCAGCAGGCGTCGTCCGTGACCCCCACCGACTCGCTGCTCGGATGCACCGGCACCGTGACTGTGCCCATCGACAAGGACAGCATGGGCGAGATCGGCGTGTCCCTCGGCGGCGAGTATCACACCTTCACCGCCCGCGCACACGGCGGCGCGCTGGGCAAGGGCAGCGCCGTGCGGATCGTCGCCGTGAGCGGCTCGATCCTCACCGTGGACAAGGCCGAAGGTTGATCGGGAGCATTGACACGGAGGCATTCGAACCCGTGTCTGTGGGCTCCGGGTGGCAGCGGCAAGCGCAGCTTGCCGATGGGTTGTCCATTCGCCGTCGGCAAAGCCTTCGGCCTTGCCGATACCACCCAGCCACAGAGCAGGTGGAAGGCTGAAACAAAGAACTCTTAGCAGGAGAGACAAGGACTATGAACACGTTACCGCTGCAGGGAATTCCGATGGCGTTGTTTGGCAGGGCGTTGGTGCCGGGGATGATTCTGCTGATCACGCTGGCGTTCATCATCGTGATCCGGGTGATGGCCAGCCGCTACAAGAAGATCCCGCCGAACCAGGTCGGCATTTTCTACGGCCGCAAGTACCGCTATACCGACCCGGACGGCAAGATAACCCGCCGCGGGTTCCGCGTCGTCGCCGGCGGCGGCGCCCTGCTGTGGCCGGTGATCGAGCATTTCCAGCCGATGTCCACCGCCGTCAGCCAGGTCGAGATCGACGAGCACGATATTCCCAACAAGGACAACGTGAAAATCAGCGCCAAGGGCGTCGCCACATTCAAGATCGAGACGACGCAGGAGGCGCTGCACAACGCGGCCGCCGCCTTCCTCGGCAAGAGCGATGAGGAACTCGCACGCATCGTCCGCAACATCCTCCAGGGGCACCTGCGCTCCATCATCGGCAAGCTGAACATCAACGAGATCCTGCGCGACCGCGACGCGTTCAACAAGAAGGTGGTCGAGGAGTCCACGGAGGAGCTCAAGCGCCTCGGCATCCAGATCATCACGCTGGTCATCCAGGAGGTGACCGACGAGTACGGGTACATCGACGCCCTCGGCAAGCAGTCGGTGGCGGAAGCCATCCGGGACGCGAACATCAAGAGCGCCCAAGCCGAGGCGGAAACGAAGAAGAAGGTGAGCGACTGCAACCGCGACGCGGATATCACCGTCGCAAGCAATGCGATCAAGGTGGCGGAGGCGGAGCGGGACAGGGACGTGAAGAAGGCCCAGTTCAAGACCACGGCCGACGCGGAGAAGGCTAAGGCGGACCAGGCGTTCGGCATCGCCATGGCCGACCAGGAAAAGACGCTCAAGGTCAAGCAAGCGCAGCGCGACGCCGCCGAGCGCGAGGCACAGATCGAGGTCCAGACGCGCGAGGCCGCCCGCAAGGAGCAGGAACTGGACGCCACGGTGGTCAAGCCCGCCCAGGCGGAGCGTGCCCGGCAGGTGATCGAGGCGGAGGCCGCGCAGCAGGTCGCCGTGATCAATGCGGAGGCCGCCCGGGAGGCGGCGATCCGCAGGGCCGACGGCGAGAAGCAGGCGCGGGTCTTCGAAGGCGAGGGCGAGGCCGCCAAGACGCGGGCAGTCATGCTCGCCGAGGCCGAAGGCCGCGCAGCGCAAACGAAGCAGGCCCTGGTGGCCGAGGCGGAAGGCGAGGCCGCCAAGAAGGGCATGGTCCTCAAGGCGGAAGCGGAGGGCACCAAGCAGCTCGCCGAGGCCCTGGCGAAGATGACCTCGGACGCGCGAATGATCCTGATTCTGGACCGGCTGCCCATGCTGATGGACCGGGGCGGCGACGCGATGAGCAAGGTCGCGACCTCCGTCTTCTCCAGCGTGGCGGCGCCGCTCGGCCAGATCGACGAAGTCCGGATCATCGACGTGGGCGGCAACGGGCGGGGCATGGACCAGTTCAGCAGCATCGTGCCGAACACCGTCTTCAAGTTCCTCACCGCCCTCAGGACGCAGGGCATCGACTTCAAGCCGATCCTGAGCAAGCTCGGCATCGATATCGAGGACCTCGACCGGATGCTCAACCACAAACCGGCAGACGTCAAGCCGGCGCACCCGGTCGTCGAGAAGCCGGCCCACGACGCCGCCGACGCCGATGCGTGAGCGACTGAGGTGCTGATGTAGTCGTGGCGCGGCGAATCAATGGGTGGCAGCGGCAAGCGCAGCTTGCCGATGGTTCGCTCAGTCGCCGGCGGCAAAGCCTTCGGCCTTGCCGCTGCCACCCGGACAGGAATCATGTCCAGCGAAAAAGCCGGTCGCAATCCATGTGAAGGGAGTTGACATGACGGAGCTGGCGGATAGGACGAACACGTATGAAGTCACGCCGGACTCAGCGGATGAGGCGCACGTGTACGAGGCCATGCCGGAGGTTACGCCGCAGGCGGTGGTCGTGTATTGCAGCGCGCCGCGGTTCCAGGTGGCATTCGACCAGTTCATCGAGAAGGAGCTGCACCTGGCGAAGGGCCAGTTCATCCCCCTGGTCGTCGCGGGCGGCGCCGGCGTGCTGGCCCACCCGGAGCGGCTGCCGAAAGAATTCAAATTCATGCGGGAGCGGTTCGAGCTCTTTCGCAGAAACTACCCGTCGATCGAGCGGATCGTGCTGATCAACCACGAGGACTGCGCCTACTACAGGATGCTCGCGGAGAAGATCCCGGCTTTCTTACGGGATCACGGAGATGGCGAGAATCACCGGCCCCGCGGAGATATGGGGCTCATCGGCGCCGTCTTCCACCGCCTTCTGGCTCATCTCGGCCTGCAAATCGAGCTCTACTACGCCCGCTTCGCCGACCCCGACCACACCCGAGTGACGTTCGACCACATCTCCATCTGAGCGGCCGTCGGCGCCCATCCACTGCGATTTGAGCGAGCGTTTTCTCCCACCGACAATCATATTGTTCGACCAACCACGATCTCCATCAGAGAATATCGCGCAAGACGTGTGAGCGGGTTTCATCTGCGCATCTCTATTTCATAGTATTTGTTTAGCAGGTCAAGCCGCGTTCTGGGGCTGGAACTGGTGACGACACGAATTGGGGGTCTTCACCACACGACAGAGTTGAGTTGGCCGCGTGACGATCGTGGATGACGCTAACTGGGGGGCCGGAAGGCCGCTGTGGACTGCCCTCGCCATTGGAAACATCGTTATGAGCTTCTGTCATTTGGGCGCCAGGGCGCCGGCCGCATGTGTGGCACTTGTCATCCTCTTTGCGCCAGGCATGCCTCTATCAGCAAAAGACGAGTTCCGGGTGGACGCTGGCGGCGCATTTCTCCACGGCCCGGTGGACGGCCGAGTTCAGACCCCGGCCGGGGGGAACCTGGGCTCGACAAGTCCCGGCCGACCGACGTTCGAAGAACTGGGCATCAAGAGCGTCCGCGCGGCTGACTTCTGGGCCAACATCTCTCGCGGGCGTCACGGGTTGTACGCCGGCGGACGTATCATGCGACTGGCCGGAGGCGGCACGCTCGACGATACGCTGATCAGTCAGAATCTGCTCTTTGCCGCCGGGTTGCCGGTCGAAGCCCAGGCCAAGTTCGACTGGTACCGTGTTGGGTATCGCTACCTCTTCCCCTGGGACTGGGGCGACAAGACGATCGAGCTCTATCCTTCCATCGGCGCGGCAATCCTGGACTTTCATTACACACTATCGAGCCCGGGGCTTGAGGGCGTGGATCGCAGCTACATGAAGGTCGGAGCGCAGATCGGCCTTGGCGTGACGTTGCCGCTGACGGAGCATCTGAGCCTCACCGGCCAGGTGCTCGCACCCATCCCGTTTTCCCATGCGCCCGAGATCCTCTCCGCACAGGTGACGATGAAATACCGGCTCCTGGAGCGCCGCGATCTGAGCATCAGCGGCGTGTTCGGCATCGCCTACGACCGGATTTCCTACACGGATGGCCAGACCGTACCGAACGACATCGAAGCCGACATGGGCCCGATGGGCCTGCTCGGCCTGGAAATACGGTTCTGAGCGAATGGCGGCAGACCCTGCGTGTAGCGACACTGAAAGGCGTTTCGCGGCGAGGCCCTCTTGGCCTTGTTCTTCAGGTTGAGATCCCCTGGCGGGCACCCTACAAACAAGCTGCGCCTGACGCTGTCATTCTGGAATCGGATGCATCCTGGGCCGCAATCCTGTCGCGTACTGTGCCTCGGATTTCTTTTCGGCAGACTGTTGACTTGTCGGCAGGCGGCGTGACACTATGGGCGCCATGACGAATGACAAGGGCAAAACGCCGACTGAGAGCGCCGTGGAGACACGGTACCTGGTGATGCCGACGCAGGCGAATCCGCAGGGGACCGCGTTCGGGGGGGCCATTGTCGGCTGGATCGATATGGTGGCGGCGATGGCCGGACAGCGCCATTGCGGGACCGAGGTCGTGACGGCCGGCATCGACTCGCTGGTCTTTCGCCACCCCGTCCGCATCGGCGATCATGTCGTCCTCAAAGCCGCCGTCAATTACGTCAGCCGGTCCTCCATGGAGGTCGGCGTCCAGGTCATCCGCGAGGACCCTTACACCGGCGAGCAGGTGTTGGCCACGACGGCCCACCTGACCCTCGTCGCCCTGGACGAACACAAACAGCCGACCGCCGCTCCGCCTCTGCTGCCGCAGACGCCGCACGAGAAGGCCCGCTATGAGAGCGCGCGCCTGCGCATGCAGGCCCGCAAGGAGCGGCTCAAGGCAATTGAGCAGGAGAACCGGATGTGAGGGCTCGTTGCCATGCAAGGACCATCGGAAAGCTCGCGCTTGCCACTGCCACCGGGTCGACGCTCCTGTACGCTTAGCCTCAACAGCGCACCCTATCGGGTCGCACGGGCAAACTTGTTTGCCCGTGGAGTCTCGAAAGATCGACATTCGACGGCCGGATCCTTCGGCTTCGCCTCAGGATGACAAAGTCGGTACCGCGCGAGAAGTTTTCCGAATGCGCATGAGTCCGCGCTACCGGTCCGCGTGGGTATGTGCGTCGCTATGCGTGTGGGCGCAGGGGACTTCGCGGATCCCGGGGCCGTGCGCGACGGCGTGCTTTTGGCGCAACAGGTCCCGCTTCTGGTAAACTTGCTCGCGGAAGACGGCGATCTCGGCGGCGAGGTTCGCGTTGGGCGAGTCCCCGAAGAACGCGTGAACGATCGGGAAGACCAGGTCGGGCCTGGTCTTTCGGAACTCCTTGACCATGGCCTCGATTTTGGCGGTCGCGACGCCCTCCTGCATGCAGGTGAACGGCCCGACGTGGAAGATGCCGGAGATGCAGGCGTCGCCGTGCGGGTGGATCATGTCGTGCATGAAGTAGTACGCGATGCCCGTGCTCAGCGGCGACTCGCCCTCGATGTTGCCGTGCGTCTCGTGGTTGCGTTCGAGGGTCTCGATGATCTCCATCGGGTGCGGCAGCACGTGCCGGCCGGCGAGGACCTCGTGGAACGGCTCGGCGATCTTCTCGGCGACGCTCGCCATATACTTGCGCTTGATCATCGACCGGATCACTTTGCCCGTGCTGCGCAGCGCCCGCCCGAAATTCCGCTCCTGCAGGCCCAGGCTCGTGTCGCGCTTCGCGTTGCGCAGGTTCATCCGGTTCACGTAGAGCAGCCAGTCGGTGATCGTGTCGCGGACGACCTCCAGTTGGCAGTCCTCCAGGTGGCGGATCACGTGGTCCGTGTAGGGGTCGTGCTGGCGCATGTAGATCTCGCCGATGTAGAGCACCAGCGGAAATCGCTCCTGCTGGCGGAGTTTGGCGGCCTTGAACTGGGCGACCGTCTCGCGGCCCCAGCGAATGATCTCGTCCACGTTGGCGCCGGCGGCGGTGATCTGGCCCAGGAGCTCGAGCCGGGCCTGCTTGAGAGCGTCCATCGCCGCCTTGTCCTCGGCGTACGGGCGGAACCGGCGCAGCGTGTCCTCCAACAGGTCCGCCGCGTTGATCCCTTTGAACAGCAACTGCTGCATCTTGATCTTGTCCGACGCCCGCGAGCCGCTGGGCAGCGGAATGTCGACGTAATCGGTCTCCGAGGACGGTCCGACCACCGGGATTTTTTCGAGGCCTTCGAGCTTCATGAAGTGCTGCACGACCTCGGAGTACTTGCCGAACCGGCATGGACCGCTGGTCGTGGGCAGCATGACAAGGTACTTGTCCTCGACGAACTGCCGGCCGGCCTTCTCGATCTGTTCCTGGAGAAATCCGATGGCGTCGCCGACCACGCCCTTGAGCGGGTAGCACACTTCGGTGTACACGTGCTTGCGAGCGACCTCATAGCCTCGCGGCGTGTTCGTCGGGAGGACCTGGCCGTTGATGCCGAAGTACCGCAGGCCCGCCGCCGCGACGTGGCTGGCGTCGCCCATGTACGGGATCAGCCACACGCGCTGGTCATATGTGTCCGCCGAGTGGATTTTCAGCCTCTCGATGTCCAGCGGCGCGGGCTTCGTCTGGTTGACGACCCGCTCGTGCGCCTCGGTGCGCGTGACGAACGGGGCGTTGTTCGTCTGGGCGTCGGTGAGCAGGACGAGCAGGGGCTTGTTCGCCGCCTGCTGGATTTGCTCTTCCATGTAGATTTTCAGGCTGTCCGGCCCGCAGGCGAAGTTCACCATGCGGATGCCGAACAGGTTCGGATGGTTGGCGACGAACAGGCCCGCCTGGAGAATCCGGACGCTCTCGACCCAGAATTCGTTCTCCACGAACTCGCCGATGGGCAGCCCCATGAACCGGTGCTCCAGGAAGACCTGGGGCAGGTAATCGAGCCCGCGGACCTGGGAGAACATGGCCCCGGAGCTGGAGCTGGCCTCCGGATCGAGCACGACGTAGTCCCTGCCGAGCCCGACGTAGGCGGGCGCGCCCTCGCGCTCGACGCGTTCGAGGAACCTGTCGCCCTCGGCGTAGAGCTCCGCCTGGAACTGCTTTTCCGCCTCGTCGGCGTACGCGATCGCCTGGCGCATCTGTTTGTCGGAGTACTGGAACCCCAGCCTGGTGAACTCGCGGCGGATCTCGCGGACCATCAGGGGCAGGTCGCCGAAATGGATGATCGGGTTGAACTGGCGGTTCTTGTCCAGCGACAGCACGTCGTTGAGGACGTAGCCTTCGGACTCGGTGTAGATGCAGTACTTGAGGTCGGGCGGGTCGGGCTTTCGCTGCTCGATGAAGCTGGGATTGAACAGGTACTGGACGGCCGGATGATTGTTCAGGATCGCCGCGTGGCCGGTGGCGAGCTTGCGTGCGATGCAGAACTCGGTCCGCGAGTTATCCACGCCGATCTTCGCGATCTCCTTGTCGCTTCGCGGCGAGACGACGGGGACGAACCCGAGCTTGCGGAACAGGGCCGCGCTCCAGATGCCTTTGTGGCCCAGCGTCGTCATGCTCCGCTTGATCCCGACGGTCGCGCCCTGGGCCTGGACTGACTCGACCTCGCTGAGCAGGCAGCCCTGCTTCTTGAAGTGCTGCTCGTAGATCTTGTGGTAGCGATCCACATAGTTGATCCTGGGCTTGCGGGCGGACTCGGAGTTGCCGCGGGGGCAGAATCCGCCGGTGATGATCTCGTCGCTCTCGATCTTGAAGACTTCGAGTTGGCAGTCGCGGACGCCGCAGGAATCCTCGCCGAACAGCTCGCGGCACGAGACTCTGCGCTTCTGGAAGGGCATGTCCACGATCTCCCAGCCGCGAAAGGCGGTGCCCACCGTCTTGCCCTGGTTCTCGATCTGGCGGATGTGCTCGATGATATCGAGTCCCTGGCCCCACGCGCCGAACATCTCGCGGTGCGGGTAGGCCTCGATATCCGTCTCCGTGACCTGGGCCAGTGCGGCGAGGAAGGCCTTGCCCAGCGCCGGGCCGCCCTGGGCGGAGCACTTGTTGCCAACGTGCTGGGCGCCGCCGACGAATTTGTAGTAGTAGCTTGCGGCGGTGCCGCGGAGGATGGCGGCGGCGATCTCGTCACGGCCGAAACCCTCGGCGATGAGCCGGTTCTCGTCCATCTCCATGAACACGCCGCAGGTCGAATCGATGATCGGCACGTGCTGTGCCCGCAGGCCCGCCTCCTGCAGGGTGCTCTCGACGTCGAGGTTGATCACGTCGGCCATGTTTTCGAGGGTCTGGCCGGAGCCGGCCTGGCAACTGTAGTTCATCTTCGCTTCTTTGACCGTGCCGTCGCGGCCGAAGCTGGTGAACTTCATGTCCTGCCCGCCGATCTCGAAGATCGTGTCGATGCCGGGATTGTTGTGCTTGACGCCCAGCGCGTGGCAGGTGATCTCGTCGGTGATGCGGTCGCACAGCGTGACATCCTGTTCGGCGAGCCGCCTGGCTTTGCTCTTACTCAGCAGGATCTTCTCGTAGAGCTTTCTTGCGGAGCCCGTGGCGCCGACGCCTTTGATGATGACGTTGTCCTTGTGCCGGGCGAGGTAGCGCAGGACGCGCTTGAGCGACTCCTCCGGGTTGCCGTGCGTTTTGATGTAGAGCTTATCGAGGAGCCGGCCGGTCTTGATCTCCACGAGCGCGCCTTTGGTCGTGGTGCTGCCGCCGTCGATGCCGAGGACGACCTCGGTTCCGGGCGGGATGGTCTCGTGTAGGACCTCGCTGCTCTCGCGGACGGCCTTGAGACTGGCCGACAGCGGCGGGGCGAACGTGCGTTTCTCGCGGCTGTACTGGGCGATGCCTTGGAGCTGGGCGAGATCGAAGACGAACGCATTGTTCTCCTCAAGTGCCTTGAGGGCCGCGCCGATGGCAGCGATATTCTGGTACTGCTCCGGCCGCGTCACGGGGATCTTGAGAAGCTGCGAGAGGTTCTCGCGGACCAGGTCATTGGAGAAGACCCCGCCCGTGGCGATGGCCTGCTCGCTCTGGCCCAGGGTCGATGCAAGGTCACGCGCGCCGAGCACGTCGATGATGTAGTTGCGCGGAACCGTGCGGAACAGGCCCGCGAGGTTATCGACCCGTGTCGCGCCCTCATTCTGCTTGTGGATGAGGTCGGACTGGACGACCACGCCGCAACGGGCGAGGAACTCGCTGGGCTCGCGGGACCGCACGGCTTCCTCCTCAGCCCGGCGGAACATCTCTTCGAGCCGCTCCTGAAGCCGCGCGCGGTTGCGCATGGCGATCAGCTCCCTCTCCTGCTCGCCGGCCGCGGCGCCCGGGTCCTCCAGCTCGGGACTCGGGACATCGCCTTGAAAGAGCCGTCGGCACTGCTTTTCGACGAGCATGCCGGACCCGCCGCCGCACTTGGTGCCCGTACGCCACTCGCGGATGATCTTCTTGCCTTCGACGAGGGCCAAGCTGAAGAAGTAGGAGTCCTTCGCGCCGATGTGGAAGAGGTACTGGGCCTGCGGGGCGACGAGCTCCGCTCCTCGCGGCACGGCGACGCTGTCGAAAACGAAGATGGCGCCCTGCATGACGCGGGGGAACGGCTGGGCGGCGCTGCCGGTGAACGCCGTGCTACGGATCGCGTCCCGGCCGAAACGCTCCACCAGGTCTTGCCAGACCTCCTTCAACACCCCAAGCGGATTCGCAAAGTGCATGATGGGCGCCGGCGAATACACGATCGATTTGTCCGCATGCAGGGCTGTGTAATGGACGAAGCTGCTGCCGATGTCGATTCCCACATACAGGTGTGACTTGGCCTTCTGAAGGCCCGGTTCTTTCTTTGCTGCCATCTCGGTAAACCCGTCCGAATCGTGACTATCCATACCAGCCGACGAGCCCGCTCCTGACGGATGCTGCGCTGCTGGCCACCTCTGCGCCGGTCCCCTCGTCCTGTCTACGTTACGGGCCAAGCACTGGAGCGTTCATCGGATCCGGGCAAGACAGCTTGTCCCCCGATGCGCATAACCTGTTACTTGTGCTCCATGTTGCTGTGAGAAACCAAGCGACAGAACATCCTTCTTACAGGACGGCCGTTACATTGTCAAGGACCGTCACAGCGCCTCTCACGGGTTTTCCACAGTGCCCGTCTCAGCGAGTCGCGCGCATCATCTTGCCTTTCAGGGAGTTACAACTGCCGGTCTCTCACGGATAACAATTCCACCCTGCATATTACTAATACTACTACCATTGCGAGCCTGATTATTATAAAATCCTTCTGTCACGCAACACAGACACGCGGGTGGTTTTTTCAGGCGAAAGGACTTGTTTTCCTGAGGGTTGGTGTGTAGACTTGCGGACTAGTCCGCAGTCTGGTAAGGCGGCAAGGATGAAACGGTGGGGCATAAGACGATAGGGGTATAGGATGAGAGTCAGTTTTAACCGTTCTGCGCTGGCCGAGGCGCTGGGCCTGGTGGTGTCAGTGGTCCCAAGCCGCACGCCGAAACCTGTTCTCAAGTGCGTGCGCATCACCGCCTCCGGCAAAGAAGTGAGGATCTGTGCGACCGACCTTGAAGTGGGCTTGAACCACCTCATCTCGGAGGTCGAGGTCAACCGCGAGGGCGAGGTTGTCATCGAGGCGGACCGCTTATCCGCGATTGTCCGTGAGAGTGCTGAGGACGTCCTCCTCTTCGACGTGGAGGGCACGACCTGCCAGATACGCGGCGCGGATAGCCGCTTCACGATCTATGGCCAGGACCCGAAGCAGTACCCAACGGTGCGCACGCTGGCCGAGGGCGAAGCGGACCTGCTCATAAGTCTGGAGCAATTGCAGTTGGGCATTCAGCAGTCCCTGTTCGCCACCGCGAAGGAGAGCAGCCGCTACGCGATCAACGGCGTTCTCTGGGAGGTCAAGGGCAAGAAGCTGATGTTCGTCGCCACCGATGGGCGGCGACTGGCGCGGTGCCGCGTGGAGCTCGAAAGGGCGCCGGCCAAAGACATCGCCGAGCGCAAGATGATCGTGCCGGCCAAGACGATGGCGCTGCTCGAAAAGATCAGTTCGCACGACAAGGAGAGCGTCGCGGTCAAGCTGATCGAGAATCAGGTGCTCATCAAGTACGCCAACGTCGTGGTCAGTTCCAACCTCGTCGAGGGCAACTTCCCGAAATACGAGGACATCATCCCGAGCGACTACGACAAGAAGCTGTCGCTATCCACGGAGGCGGTCTTCAGTGCCGTTCGGCGTGCGGCGTTGCTGACCAGTGAGGAATCGAAGGGGATCAAGTTCTCCGTGGGCAAGGACGCGCTGGTGTTTTCCGGGAGCTCGCCGGAGGCCGGTGCGGCGGAGGTGAGTATGCCCATCGAGTATCGTGGGGAACCCATCGATATCGGGTTCAACCCGCAGTTCTTGACGGATGTGCTTCGGGTGATTCAGACGCCGGAATTTGATTTGGAGCTAGGCCAGCCGGATCGTCCCGGCGTGCTCAAAAGCGGCACCGATTTTCTCTATGTGTTGATGCCGATCAATCTCAGTTGAACAATCCCGGCGTGGTGATCAAAAGCAACGGCAGGCCGTGATGGCTTTGCGATTGGAGTTCGGGAGCCAGGGATGGGCGAGCAGAAGAACAAGGATGCATGCAGGCTTGGCGACCTGCTGCCTGGATTCGTGCAGGCCTTAGGGCCCGTACACGATCGGTTCGATTCTGTGGCCGACGCATGGGAAGGTCTGTTGCCGGACAATCTGCGCAGCCATTGCCGGCTCGGAAGCTTGTCCGACGGCTGTCTGAAAGTCCTTGCCGACGGGTCGAGCTACCTGTTCGAGGTGCGGGCGTCCAAGGCGGCGCTGTTACGGGAGTTGCAGCGGTTGTGCCCGCGAGCGAGGGTCCGGCGGATTGACGTCGCCATGACCCGCTGACCGAACGATTTGGGTCCGGCGAACGTATAAAATATATTGGATTTCTGCAGGGGCGGGGCGGCGTTTTACGATAAGAAAGACGGGTCTCTTTGCGGTTGTCCGTTAGTGTTGAGAATGGCAATATTCCTGTTTGAGGGCCGGTATGGAGGTTCATAAATACGACGCCAGCAACATCAAGATTCTCGGTGGCGTGGAGGCGGTTCGCAAGCGGCCGGACATGTACATCGGCGACCGCGGCGTCGGCGGTCTTCACCATCTCGTTTATGAAGTCTTGGACAACTCGATCGATGAGGCGCTAGCCGGCTTTTGCGACACGATCACCGTCCGCATCCAGGCCGACGGAAGCTGCAGCGTGGAAGACAACGGCCGCGGCATCCCCGTCGAGAAGCACAAAGAGGCCAAAGTCAGCGCCCTCGAAGTCGTCCTGACGACCCTGCACGCCGGCGGCAAGTTCGACTTGGACAGCTACAAATGCGCCGGCGGTCTGCACGGCGTCGGCGTCAGCGTGGTCAACGCCCTGAGCGAGTGGCTCGAGGTGGACGTCTATCGTGACGGTCAGCACCATCACTTCGAGTGCCGGCAAGGCAAGCGCGTCGCGCCTGTCGAGTGCATCGGCACCAGCAATAAGAGGGGAACGAAAGTCACCTTCAAAGCCGATGATGAAATCTTCGGCGACCTCGAATTCAACTACGATACCCTGCTCAAGCGAATCCGCGAGCTGGCCTACCTCAACGCCGGCCTCAAGATCACCTTCCGCGACGACAGGACCGACAAGAAGGAAACCTTCCAGTTCAACGAGGGCATCAAGGCCTTCATCAAGCATCTCAACGAGGGCAAGACCCTCCTGCATGATGACGTCGTCTGCATGAAGAAAGACGACCCCGAGAGCATGATGAGCTGCGAGGTCGCCCTGCAGTACAACGACAGCTATACAGACAACGTCCTGGTCTTCGCCAACAACATACGCAACATCGACGGCGGCACGCACCTGTCGGGCTTCAAGACGGCGCTGACGCGAACGATGAACTTCTACGCCAAGGCCAACAACCTGCTCAAGGAGGGCCAGGCGACGACCGGCGACGACCTGCGCGAGGGCCTGACTGCGATCGTGGCGGTCAAGCTGGCCAACCCGCACTTCGAGGCCCAGACGAAGGTCCGGCTGACCAACCCGGAGGTCGGCAGCTTCGTCGAGACGGTCGTCAACGAGCAGCTCGGCCATTACCTCGAAGAGCACCCCCCGGAAGCGAAGCGCATTCTCAACAAGGCCATCCAGGCGGCGGCCGCTCGTGAGGCGGCGCGCAAGGCCCGCGAGCTCACCCGGCGCAAGGGCGCCCTCGGCAGCGCGAACCTGCCCGGAAAACTCTGGGACTGCGCCAGCCGGGAGAAGGTCACGACCGAGATCTTCATCGTCGAGGGCGATTCCGCAGGCGGGTCGGCCAAGGCCGGCCGCGACAGGAACATCCAGGCCATCCTGCCTCTCAAGGGCAAGATCCTCAACGTGGAAAAGGCCCGCCTGGAGAAGATGCTGGCCCACGACGAGATTCGCACGATGATCAGCGCCCTGGGCACAGGCATCGGGGCCGACGAGTTCGACGTGGAGAAATGCCGCTACGGCAAGATCATCCTGATGACCGATGCCGACATCGACGGCGCGCACATCCGGACGCTGCTGCTGACCTTCCTGTTCCGCCAGATGCGACCTCTCTTAGACAAGAGGATGGTGTACATCGCGCAACCGCCGCTGTACGAGGTCCGCACGAAGGGCCGCAAGAACTCGGAGTACATCCTGACCGAGCGGGAGATGCGCCGGCGGATGATCTCCCGCGGCCTGGAGGGCACCGAACTGGTGATCCGCAACGGGCACGCCGGCAAGGCAGGCGCCAAGGTCAAAAAGCCCGAGAGCGAGCGCAAGATCACCCTCCAGAAACTCGAGGAGCTGGTCAAGGCCCTTGCGGACGTCGAGCACATCATTGGTGTGCTCAACCGGCGGGGTATCCGCTTTGACGAGTTCATCAAGGATCATTACACCGGCGACAAGCTTCCCCGCTACCTGATCCGCAATCAGGGCGAAGAGGAAGTTTTCTACGACACGGCGGCCTATGAGCGGCGGCTCGACGAGTTGGGCGGCTCCAAGAACGGCGGCAAGACCAATGGCGATGAGGAATCGTCCGTGACCGGCGAGGAGTTGCATGAGGTCGCCCGGATCGAGCAGATCAACGCGAAGCTCAAGGCGGACTTCTCGCTCGACCTCAACGACTTTTTGTACAAGGCCGAGAAGACCGATTCCGGCGAGTCGCTCCCGACGAAGTTCGTGCTCACGCACGGCAATGACGTCTATGAGGTCGCGTCGCTGGGCGACATCTGCCCGGCGGTCCGCCAGATCGGCGGCAAGGGCATCGAGATCAAACGCTTCAAGGGCCTTGGCGAGATGAACGCCGACCAGCTCTGGGAGACCACGATGAACCCGCAGACGCGCACCCTGCTCCACGTCCGTCTGGACGACGCCGGCGAGGCCGACAGGCTCTTCAGCGTCCTGATGGGCGACGACGTCGAAGGGCGCCGACACTACATCCAGGAACACGCCCTCGAAGTCCAGAACCTCGACATCTAACCGGCCACCAGCCAATGAAAATGACCGGGCCGGCTCCTCATGGGCCGGCCCGCTGTGTTTTCAGTTCGAGTTCCCCGTACCGATTATGATTGACTGCTTCATAGCATCAAGCTTCGGGTGGCATCGGCAAGCGCCAGCTTGCCGATGGTTGCACCGCATTTCAGCGAGGCCATCGCCAAGCTGCGCATGACGATGCCACCCAGGCAGGCGGATCGCGCGATGTGACGACCCCGGTCGTAGTCCAGATCAGCGCGAGCCTGGGGTCGGTGGCTGAGTCGAGGTTGGCTCCTGGGCTTGCGGCTGGACGCCGGACCAGAGGGTCTGAACCTTGGAAGCGAATTGCTCGGCGGGCAGTTTGCCTGCGGCCAGTGCGTCCAGGTCGGATTTCGTGGCACGCAGGATGAGGGTGGCCGCCGGGTCGGCGCGGGCGATGAGCCCTGCGGCATCTGCGGCGCCGGTGCAACTCCCTGCACGACGATCGTGAGCCACTCGCCAGGCTCAAGGACCCGGATATTCGTGGCGTGCTTGAGCGTTGAGATTAGCGCATTGCGCAGGGTGTCCACCTGCTCGCGGCTGTACGGCTCCACAGGCTTGCCCGCCTCCTGCGGCAGCATGGGTCGCGCTTGGGGCTCAAGCACAGACCGCTTCGCTTCGGCCCAGACGGGGTCCTCCTGCTGGTTGGCGGGCTGCTCCGGCGGCGTTTGCGGCGGAGGCAGCAGAGGATAGCTGACTTGGATGAAGAACACGGCGCCATAGCCGCCGAGGTACATGGGTTTCGCTCGGCCGACGGCGGGGAAGAAGGTCACCGGGCCCATAGGGTTCCACGGCGACACGCGGTAAGCGTTGAGCAGGTTCATCTCCTCGAAGCCCGCAAGCGTGTAATACTCGCCAAGGGCGTTCTTCTCGATGATCCGGCTCATGACGCTGAGGTCCTCGACAGCCTGGCCGACCGCCTGCGGGTCCATCGGCTTTCGCGGGACCACGAGAACCGGCTCCGTCAAAGGGCCGCCGCCGGTCGCCTCGGACAGCAATAGACTGTTGAGCTGCGCCAGGGACTGCCGTTCCGTAGCGATCGCAGTAGCGCTCTGTGGAGTGGCGACGACGCGTGGCAATGTAGGGTCCGCAACCGTTTCCTGCGGCATGGCGGCGGCATAAGAGGCCATGCCGGCAACTACGATGACAAGGAAGACTTGTTGAAGGTGGATGCGACGTGACAAGCTCATTGTTTGCTCCTTTCATCCGACGTGTCTGTGGGCGGGTGCTGAGGCAGATCGATCTGGGGTGCCGGCCCCTCGACCAGGACCCGTGCCAGCACCTTCTTGGTTCGGGAAAGCTCATCTTCCGTCCGGTAGGCCAGTGTTTGCAGGCCCGCGGCGAGCTGTGTCCTGTCCTGCACGCGCTTGGCTTCGATCTGCGAAAGGGCCAGCGCGACCCTGCGCAGGTCGTGGCTTTGGGCGGTATCAATGGTCTGGAGCAGATCCGCCAGCAGTGCGTTGGTGGTCGCATTGGAGGCGGCCAGCGTCTGCATGGCAAAGCGGTTCAGATCGTCGCGGTACTGCTGCGTAAGTTCCTCTTTCAGCCGAACATACGCACCGGCCAGCGCCAGTTGATAATCGTCCTTCATTTTGTCGCCGAGCTTCTGCCGAAGCACAGGTTCCAGGGAGGCCGCCATGGACGGGGTCAACACCTTGCGGAGCTGTTCCACGTCTGGCGCAGCGGCCCGGCCGGCGTTGCTCCTGGCGCGTCCTCTGGCGGAGCTTGTCGATGGGCCTGGTTCAACATCGCCTGAGCCAGGGTAACACTCGTACGACTCACAACAAGGAACATGATTGTGGTAAAACGTTTCACCACAACAGTTTACACGCGTTCTGACATGGCTTCGACCAGGCAAGAGTGTTACCGGGTCTTGAACCATGCCTGTCGATGGCCCGCGTGGTGGCCAGCCGGACCAGAAGGCCGGCGACGTTGCGCACCGGCTCGCGGGACGCGATCTCGAACGCGGCGAGGAAGCTCTCCTGGAAGCAATCGGCGGCATCGCTGTGATTGGCCAACAGCCTGTAGGCGGTCTGCCACACGGCCGGACCGTGGTCCCGCACAATCGCCTGCCAGTCATGCCCTTGCAAGGAACCCCCTCGTCAGCAGCTCACCAGTCACTTCTTCGCGCCTGTCTGCATGTATGTCGCCCGGGACGATGGTTTTATTACAGTCGCGGCTACTTGACATCGCACGACGCAATAAAACTGCAACATTTTTGCACACGCGCAATTTTTTCGCTTGCATTTTTCTGCGGACGTTATCAGAATACCTCCCGTCGATCCTACGACGCTGTTAACGTGGAGGCGCAAACGTAGGGATGCTTTGGAGGCGTTCAATGACGCTTGGGTATAAGGATATAATGCGGGTAGCGAGGAGATTCCTGGTATACGGGCTGCCCGCGTATGTCCTGATCGTTTTGGGGGGTTGCGCGGGGACGGCAGCGCCGCCGCCGCCGGTCGATACGACCGGCAGCGTGGCTACCGACCAGACGGAGGCGCAGTTGCTTGCCGAGCTCAATACGAAGTTCGAGAACCCGCAGGCGCACTACGGGTTGGCCCGCCTGTACCACAAATCGCAGAATTGGAATAAGGCGGAATACCACTATGTCCGGGCGATCAGCTTCGACCCTGGCAACAAGGCGGCCCAGGCCGGCCTGGTAAAGATGTTCGCCGACTCCGGCGAGAAGGCCAAGGCGGAGCAGTTTGCCAACGGCTACATTCGGCAGGCAGCCATCTCCGTCACGGAGACGCTGCGGCTGGGGTGGGAGTTCGAGCAGCTTGGGATGGATGACTATGCGTTGCGGTGTTACCGGCAGGCCGTCGCCGCCGCTCCGGATTCCGACGCGGCCAATAAGCAGATTGGCATGTATTACCTCCACAAGGGCGACAAGACCAACGCCAAGAAGTACCTGATGCGAAGCTTCGAGCTCAATCCGAGGCAGCCGGATGTCGCCGGAGAGCTCGGCCGGCTCGGCGTCGTCGTCCAGACGCCCGGGATACCCGAGGGGCCCTTGGAGGAGAAGAAAAAGTAAAGCAAGGAGCCAGTGCTCAGTTGTTGGTGGCCACTGGAGGGCTCAAACTGGCAACTGTAGTATACAGGCTTTTTCATTGCCCCGTAGCGAACGGATGCGCTGCGGGGTTTTTTATTGCGGCCGGGGAACGGCCCAAGATCGCTGATGCGCATTGCGATGGCGAGTTTCGCAGCCCGGGTGGCATCGTCAAGCGCAGCCCTTCATGGGCCTTCGGCCCACCAGAAGAGGATGAAAATGTTGTTAGTCGGCCACATTTGCGTAAGTCTCGGCCAATGCAAGGCTTGGCCAACTTTACATCCTTTTCCATCCGGCGCATTTTCAGAGGAGCTTGCCGATGGTCTGCCCAATCGCCATCGGCAAAGCCTTCGGCCTTGCCGCTGCCACCCGGACGCTTGTTTAGCCTGTGAAATCCTCAGACGTAATCAGTGCTGGAGTCCGGGCACGCTCATGGCTGCCGGACTCTTTTACACGGGTCCTTATGGGGAGACTTGCGATGAATCGGATGACGTGGTTGCTTGTCCTGTGGATCGGCGGGGTTTGCAGCGCCAGCGGCGTGCCGACGGCCGAGATGCTCTATGATATTCGCGCGTACGGCGCTATCGCGGACGGCCGGACGCTGGCCACTGAGGCCATCCAGAAGGCCGTTGATCGCTGTGCGGAGGCGGGCGGCGGCACCGTGTACTTTCCGCCCGGTCGATTCCTGTCCGGCACGATCTACCTCAAGAGCGGCGTGACGCTTCGGCTCGACGCCGGCTGCACGTTGCTGGGCAGCACCAGTCTGAGGGATTACCCCCCGACGGTCCCGGCCCTGCGGTCGTACACGGACAGCTATACCGACAAGAGCCTCATCTACGGCGAGAAGATCGAGCGGGTCGCCATCACCGGGCGCGGCGTGATCGATGGGCAGGGCGCGGCGTTCAAAGGCCCGTACAAGGTCCGGCCGTACATGATCCGCTTCATCGAATGTCGCGACCTGACCGTCGAGGGCGTCACGATCAAGGATTCACCGATGTGGGTCCAGCACTACCTCGCCTGCGACGACGTCCGTATCAGCGGCATCACGGTCCGGAGCCACGTCAACGCCAATAATGACGGAATCGATATCGACTCCTGCCGCAGGGCGATCATCACCGGCTGCAATATCGACTCCGGCGACGATGCGATCGTGCTCAAGAGCACCTCCGCACGCCCGTGCACGGAGGTCGTCGTCAGCGACTGCGTCCTTCGCAGCACCTGCAACGCCCTGAAGATGGGGACCGAATCGAACGGCGGCTTCCAGAACATCGTGCTGACCGGCTGCACGATCTACGACACGCATCTGGCCGGCGTGGCCCTGGAGATCGTCGATGGCGGGACGATGGACCGCGTCGTCGTTTCCGATATCACGATGATCGGCGTCGGCGCGCCGCTGTTCCTGCGGCTTGGCAATCGCGCCCGACCTTTCCAGGAGGGCATGGACAAGCCCGGCCTCGGAAGCATGCGGAACATCACGATCAGCAACATTGAGGCGAGTGGGGCCAACCCGACCGGTTGTGCCCTCGCTGGGCTCCCCGAGGCGAAGATCGAGAACGTGACATTGAGCAACATCCGCCTGTCCTTCGCCGGCGGCGGCACGGCCGAACAGGCATCCCGCGCCGTCCCGGAGGAGCCGAACAAGTATCCCGAGTACGCGATGTTCGGCCGGCTGCCGGCCTACGGGCTGTATGCCCGCCATATCAAGGGGCTGAGGCTGGCAAACGTGCAATTGCAACTGGCGGGCGCGGACAAGCGTCACGCCGTAGTTTTCGAGGACGTGAAAGACGCCACGATCAATGACCTGGCCGCGCCGTATTCCGATGGGGCCGCCTCGTTGCTCCGACTGGCCGATGTCCAGGATATCTTCATTCGCAACTGCAGACCACCCGCAGGGACGCAGACGTTCCTGAACCTGCAGGGCGCACAGACCGGCGGCGTAACCCTCACAGGCAACGACTTTCGCGGCACCAAGAAAGTAGTCGAGGCGGGCGAAGGAGTCCCGCAGACCGCCGTCGCCCAGCTCGCGAATCGAACGGACTGACCGGAAGATAGTATATGATGGGTGGCACGGGTGATTGCGCCCGGCCAAATCAGCACCGTCAAACAAGTTTGGCGGTGCCACCCAGGGATTGGGGAGTAAGAGTATGATTCTGGGCAAGTACTCGTTTGGGATCGGGGATCGGTTCGGGCACCAGGGCAGGGCACAACTGGCGGCCCTGATTGAGGCGAAGAAACAGGGCGTGGACATCACGCCGGTCTGGAACAAGTCGAATCGCGAGCATAGCATCATCGGCACCAAGCCGGCGCATGTTCGCCGGGAGGCGGATGCCGCCGTCGCCGCCTGGAGTTGGAAGGGGCCGTACTTCGTCGACGCAGACCATATCAGTCTGTCCAATGTCGATGGGTTTCTGGAAGCAAGCGATTTCTTCACACTTGATGTCGCCGACTTCATCGGCCGGGCGGCCCCGTCAGCGGATGTCGATGCCTTCACTGAGAAGCACAAGAGTCTTCTCGGTTCCCATCGGATCGACGGCATGGATGCACCCGTGGAGATCGACGCCGTACGATTGGGGATCATCGCATCGAAATATCTCGCCGCCGTTCGGCAGGCGGGCGCGATCTATCGACATGTCGAAGGGGCCAAGGGCGCCGGCAACTTCATCACGGAAGTCTCCATGGATGAGACCGACACGCCGCAGACGCCCATCGAGATGTTCGTCATCCTCGCCGCCATTGCCGGCGAGGGCATTCCCGCCCAGACCATCGCCCCGAAGTTCAGCGGGCGGTTCAACAAAGGCGTAAACTATGTCGGTGACGTGGAGCAGTTCGCCCGCGAGTTCGAGCAGGACCTTGCCGTGATCCGGTATGCTGTCCGCGAGTTCGGTCTGCCCGAGGGCCTCAAGCTCAGCGTACACTCCGGCAGTGACAAGTTCTCCATCTACGCGCCGATTCGAAAAGCCCTCGGCAAATTCGATGCCGGTCTGCACCTCAAGACCGCGGGCACTACCTGGCTGGAGGAGCTGATCGGCCTGGCTCTGGCCGGCGGGGAGGGCCTGGCCATTGCGAAGGAGATCTACAGCAAGGCTCTGGCTCGCATGGACGAATTGTGCAAGCCGTACGTCACGGTGATCGACATAGATCGAAGCAAGCTGCCCGCGCCGGACGAGGTCGCCAAATGGGACGGCGAGCGATTCGCCATGGCGGTGCGCCACAATCCCTCGTGCCCGCAATACAATCCCAGCTTCCGCCAGCTCCTGCACGTCGCCTACAAGGTCGCCGCCGAGCTGGGCCCGCGTTTCACTGACGCCCTGCAAAAGTACGAGCCCACGATCGCGCCGCAGGTCACCGCCAACCTCCACGAACGGCACGTTAAACCGCTCTTTCTGCCTCGTCAAAATGCCGGCACAAAGATGAATCGTTGACGGCCCATGTGCGTCGATTAGTTGACAGGTTGCCGCAGCCCATGCGTGTAGAGCGATAGGTATGGGTCCTTAGTAGGGGAGCATGACTATGTCGAGTCACGTGATGCTTCAAATCGCGGTCCTCGCGGAGATGTGCCTGGCATCAGGCCCTGCGAGCCCTACCGCCAAAGAGCTTCTCGACCGCTTCGCCGCCACGATGGATCGTTGCCAGACCTCATATGCATGCACTGAAGAGGGTACCCGAGTCAGTGTCATCAAGAAGGCCCCGTCACCGCCTTTTCGGCTGGGCGAACACACATGGCACTATTGGCGGGAGTACCGCTGGGATGGCCAACGCTTCCGGCGGCGCGAGCGTGCGTGGGGAGAGTATGAGAAGGAACCCTTTCCACTGTCGAGATCGAAGGAGCAGGCCGAGTACCACATCACCCTGTATGACCTGGATCGCACAATAGAATATTCGACGGCTCTTGACGACCGCCCCAAGCCACACATGACCTATACACCCTGGCGTTGGGACAGGCAGGCCGTTCTTCGTGACGCCAGTAACAACAACGTAGTGATCCCTCGCGTCGACGTGGACCTGCGCACGTGTCCGAATGCGAAGGTCCGTCCCACGAGGGAACCCGTCAACGGCGTGGACTGCTACGTCATCGAGGGGCGCACGGCGGAGGCGAAGTTCACCGTGTGGATCGACCCCAATCACGGATACAACGTCGCCAAGTGGATTCGCGAGACCCTGACGGGCTATACGGTCACGTCGACGATAGCCTTCCGCCGGATCGATGGGACGTGGATCCCCGTCGAGAGAGCCACGCAGATGACGACCTCCATGCCGATTGACCAGCAGATCACCGAGCAGGTGAAGGTCATCGACTTCAAGATTGCGCCCGACCACGCGGCTCTCAAGTCCTTCGAGGTGGACGAGGAGATTCCGAACGGCACCTCGGTTGGCTGGGTGTTGCCGGACCGCCGGGTACTCATGGACTACGTCTGGAAGGACGGCAAGCCCGTGCGTGAGGCGAAGAAATAGGAGTGGCCCGGCGCTCACCGAAGCCTTCGCCGCCTGATTCGCCGTTACGGGAACTCGACGAGGGCGGCGAAGGCCGTGAAGCCGGCGCCGAAGGACAGGAGCAGGGCGCGGTCATTTTTCTTGGGGCCTGCCTCGTCGAGGATTTTTTTCAGGACGAACATGACGGTCGGGGAGGACATGTTGCCGTAGTCGCGGAAGATCTCGTAGGAGAACCGCAGTGTCTCCTCGGTCAATCCGAGATGCTTCTGGACGGCCATGAGGACCTGTGTCCCACCGGGGTGGACCGCCCACCAATGGATGTCGTCGGCGGTCAGGCCGTGCCGCTCCAGCAGCCGGCCCGTCGCTTGGGCGACGGCCTTGGCCCCGATCACGGGGACATTTCGCGTCAGCACGTTTCGCAGCCTCCCGCCCTGCGTCGTGTAACGCAGTTGCTCGCGGTAGCGCGGCAGCGTCACAGACTCGAAATCGATGAAATGCAGGAGCCCGTTTGTAGTGACGCCGTGAGGCGTTTCTTTGGAAGTGTCAAGTTCGAAGTGTGAAGTTTGAAGCGCAGGCCTCCCGCTTGACACCTGGCACTTCATACTTGCAACTTCTTCGGATGCCCTTACGGGTACACTACAAACAAGGGGGACGGTGTCACCCGGAGCGTCGCTGTTGAGGTCCGCCTGCAGGATGGCCGCCGAAGCGCCGTCGGAGAAGATGCTGTTGCTGACGATGAGGTCCGGATCGGGACCGAGGAAGAATGTCGCCGAGCAGATTTCCACGGACAGGCACAGGACGGTCTTTCTCGCACCGGACTGGATCATTCGGCAGCCGGCTTCGAGGTTGGGGATCGCGCCGCCGCAGCCCATGCCCATGAGGTCGAGCACCGCCGTGTATGCGGGCAGGCCGAGGTCCTCGACAAGATAGGAGGACAAGCCTGGGCACAGGTAGCCCGTGCACGTGTTCACGATGAGGGCTTCGATCTGCGAGGCATCGAGGCCGGCCTGCTTCATGGCTGCCCCGGCGGCTTGGGCCGCGATGCGCCGGCTGTGCCGCGCGAATCGCGAGATCAGGAAATCCGCGTCCTGCGAGCAGATCTCTTCGTCCTCATCCACAGAGATGTACCGGCCGCGGATGGGGCCCTCCAAAAGCAGTTTCTTGTAAAGGTCCCGCTCGCTCTGCTCCATGGCAAAGTGCGCCGCCATGAAATGGTAAATCTCCTGCTGCGTCGCATATCGCCTGGGGTTTGCCGTTGCCAGTGCCGATAGGATAGCCTTCATCGCCCCTCCTTGCGGTCAAAACGAACAACGCCGGCGACGCGGCAGAACCATGCTCGCCGGACTACGGGCGCCGGATCATGCTTGCTCAGGATGCCCGCCAGCTCCACCGGCTTGAAGCCCCGCCGGATCGACAGCAGAGCATCATGCCGCAACTCCGGATCGACCCGAACGGTCAGCATAGCGGCCACGAGGTAGTTCAACGTGCAGCGATGCAGATCGTTGATCAGCAGCGCGTGTCGCACGAAGCCGCGCAGGTGCATGATGAGCCTGTCGATCTCCTCGGCCGTGAAGTGGTGAAAGACCATGGAGCCGAGGGCATAGTCGAACTCCTCGGGCGGCTGGTACGTGAAGATGTCCGTCAGCTCCAGGCGGATCGCCTTGCAGTGCGCGCGGGCGAGCGATTGCCTGGCCATATCGAGCACCTGTGGGTTGTGGTCGGTGCACGTGAATTCCACGTTGTAGCCCTGCTCAGTTGCCCATCGCGTGACAGCCAGCGGGATGTCGCAATCACCGCCGCCGAGGTCCAGGATTCTGATGGTCTGGCCGGCGGGAAAGCTGGGCAGCTCGCGCTCGAGGAACTTGCGGACGACGCGAATTCCGCCGCCGACGTGATTGACGAACTTGATGAATCGAAAGCTTTCCTGGGTCAGCCGCGGGTCGCTGTCGGGCCGGTCCAGGAATTCCTCGCCGCGTGCACGCTCCCTAAAGCCTCTAATGAAATGAGTGTTGTGCGGCATAGAATACTCGGGGTATGTCACCCCCGCGAAGAGCCTGCCCTCGACCTGATCGGGGGCGGGGGTCCATCCGTTGGGTTCCTGGATTCCCGCCTGCGCGGGAATGACATGGGAGTGATGCCTGACCATACTTTCATACTGTCGGCGGCTGCTAAGCATCCCACAGCCCTCCATCAACGAGGGTCCGTGCGGTCTGCTTCATCCGGCCCAGTTGCTGCTCGCGAAAGGCCGGGTCGATAGTCACGGCCTTCGCGGCGATCTCGTCACAATAGCGGCAGTCCTCGCAGGCAAGGTGTGAGCACCGGCGCTGCTCGAAACCCTGGATGAAGTCCGCTGGAATCCGGCTCGCGTCGATGCGGAAAGGATTTCTGTCCAAGGCGAACAACATGCCCTGCTCCCTGAGCATGTTGTACCACGGCCTGAGCTTCCAGGGCCTGACTTGGCCGGGCCGCAGGAAGTGGCGCAGCAGCCAGAAGCGCTGTTTCTCAGGTGCTTTCGTGAAGCCGTACGGCAGGATCAGCTCGGCCAGATTCTCGCCGGACGTCCGGCTGCTGTAAGCTTTCACCCGCCTGAGCAACTCCGCAGAGGGTATACCCCGCTCCAGGAGCTTGAAGTGCTCGTATCCCATTTGCTCGTAGAAGCTTACATCTTCCGGCCGGATCCAGCCGGCCTTGATGAGCATCGAAGGATCTTCAAGCCGCTTCATGGTGCAATTCAGGAAACAGTAGTCGATGAATAGCTCGCGCGAGCCGTCGGAGCTATGTGCGAAACCGTTCTGGTGGTACGGCTGCATCGCGCAGTTCGGCAGGCATGGATGGTTCGCGATCAGTTGCAACTCGCCATTGACGGCCTCGCGGATCGCCCGCAGCGTGTCAAAGTCACGGTTGATCGAGAAGCTCTCCAGGGTCAGCGCGTCGGCGCCAAGGTCCCGCCAGAACCGTGCCCGCCGGGGCGTATCGATTTGGGCGTAAATCCCGACTTTGACATAAAACTCGGGGAACGCTGCCTTTATGCGCTCCAGAAGGTAGGGTGTAGAGACCGTCAGCATCCGGATGCCCATGGCGCCCAGGCTGTTTAACAGGCGCATAAGCTTCTTCTGCCAGGCCCGGCTCCACTCGCGGTTTCCCATGCACGAGCTGTTCAGGAGGTAGTTGAAACTGATCTCATGACGCTCAAGCTCGGCCACATAGGCGGCCAAATCCCGCTTCGTCAGCGGCGTGCCCATATAGCTGGGCCGCCCGCCCCCGACCGCATCGGCCGGGAACTTGCCATAGACCTCCACCACCGGAAGGGTGGCCAGTTTCGAAACGAGGTCCAGATCGTAATTGGCGGCTACCGAAAGCTTCATCCCTGCTCCCTGTGGCGAGGGCATCTTGCCCTTGCTCTTTCTCTTTGCGGAACGCCTTAGGCCAAGGCGGCAAGCCCTCACCCCTGTCCTGGCAATCCTGACTGCATATACACCCGAATCACGCGAAGGTTGGCGAAAAATCTCAATGACGCAAACGCTCTCGCCTGTCGGACCGCCCGTTGGGATTCTGGTCATTCTAAATCAACTCGCGCAGAGACGCGGAGGCGCAGAAAAACACCTGCCCGACTCACTTCATGCGTAACCGTTCACGGGATGCAGTGAAAAAATCTTTTGGGAGCGGTGATTTTGGAGTGGCGCGAATCTGGGTGAGGCGGTATATCCTCGTTTATGGTAGACAAGGATGTCAGGCTATCCCAGTTGGTCC
>Ga0214473_10001662_pt1 | contig 28798 bp, 22 predicted proteins | sample RVTome_7_FD_203509 | JGI IMG/M metagenome (GOLD analysis project Ga0214473, IMG submission 203509) | Soil microbial communities from uranium-contaminated site in the Upper Colorado River Basin, Wyoming, United States - RVT98D197 | ecosystem: Environmental > Terrestrial > Soil > Contaminated >...
CGGGAAAATTCAGGTGGGCCTATTTAACGTCATGCAGGAAGGCGACGTGCAGATTAAGGGCTATCCCATCCGCCTGCCGCTCGACGTCTTGCTGGTGTTCACGGCCAATCCGGAGGACTACACGGCGCGCGGAAAAATCGTCACGCCGCTCAAGGACCGCATCGGCAGCGAAATTCGCACGCACTATCCGGCCACGGTCGAGGAAGGCATGGCCATCACCGCGCAGGAGGCCTGGACCCAGCGCAATTCCAGCCGGCAAGTGGTGGTGCCGGATTACCTTCGCGAAGTGGTGGAGCAGGTGGCCTTCCTAGCGCGCGAGGACAAGCGGGTGGACCGCCGCTCGGGTGTGAGCCAGCGGCTGCCGATCGCCTGCGTGGAAGCCGTGGTCAGCAGCGCCGAGCAGCGCGCCGCGCGCAACCGGGAAGGCCGCACGGCCGCGCGCATTGCCGACGTTTACGCCGCCGCTCCCGCCATCACCGGAAAATTGGAGCTGGAATATGAAGGCGAACTCAAGGGAGCCGACGCCATCGCCCGCGAGCTCATTCGCAGCGCGGTGGGCAGGGTTTTTTCCCGTCACCTGGGCCAAGCCAACATGCAGCCGGTGATCCAGTGGTTCGAGATGGGCGGCGAACTGAAATTTCCCGAAGGCGCCAGCGCGGCCGAGGAATTGTCGGCCCTGCAGCGCATCCAGGGGCTGCTCGAACACGTGGAGACGCTGGCAGCCAGCGAGAGTGACGCGCCACTGGCGGCCGCCGCGGGAGAATTCATCCTGGAAGGATTGTGGGCGCAGAAACGCATCAGCCGCAGCGAGGAGCGCGGCTTCTATGCCGAGCGTCCCAAGCCCCCAGAGACGCGCGAGCCCGCGGGCCGCCCGCCCCGCCGCCCGTACAACTGAGAGACGGGTACGGGCTGTACTTGCAGCCCGCAGGAAAGAAAGGAGCCGCGTGAAATACATTCGCTATTCGCGCTATACCGGCGAGCCTGCCGGCGACGTGGACCTTCAGGAACTGGTCAAGCGCCTGGGCGATTTCCTGCTGCAGAGCGGCTTCGAGTCGCAATCCTACGGCGTCTCGGAAATGGACCCCGAGAAAACAATGGAGGCGCTGCGGCAGGCCATTCTTCGCGCCTTGCAGGAAGGCGACCTGGTGCCCGAAGATTTGCTCGAGGAGCTCACCGGAGAAAACGCCGACGCGGCCAGCCGGCAGCAGCTTCGCGATTTGGTGGACCGTCTGATCCAGCGATTGATGGAGGAAGGTTACTTGCAGGGACAGCTCCCGCAGGTGACTCCGCCCCCGGACAAGATGGCCCGCGGCAGTGTGGGCAGCGAGCGAGACTCGCAAAATCAGGCGCGGTTTGAAATCACCGACAAGACCATCGACTTCCTGGGCTTCCGCACGCTGAAGGACCTGTTGGGATCGCTCGGCAAGAGCAGCTTCGGCCGGCATGACACCCGCGAGCTGGCCACCGGAATTGAATCCGGCGGAGCGTCGCGACCGTACGAATTCGGCGACACGCTCAATCTGGACGTCAGCGCCACGCTATTCAATGCCGTTCGCCGGGAAGGCGCCAAAGTGCCCATCGCATTGGACTACCCCGATCTGATGGTGCACCAGTGCGAATATCACAGCTCCTGCGCCACGGTCATGATGCTGGATTGCAGTCACAGCATGATTCTGTACGGCGAGGACCGCTTCACGCCGGCCAAGCGCGTGGCCTTGGCGCTTTCGCACTTGATTCGCACGCAGTTTCCCGGAGACTCGCTGCACCTGGTTCTATTCCATGACAGCGCCGAGGAAGTGCCCCTGGCGGAGCTGGCGCGCGTGCAGGTCGGCCCCTACTACACCAACACGCGCGAGGGCCTGCGGCTGGCGCAGCGCATTTTGGCGCGCCAGAAAAAAGACATGCGGCAGATTGTCATGATCACCGACGGCAAGCCCTCGGCCCTCACGCTGGAAGACGGCCGCATTTACAAGAACGCTTTTGGACTTGACCCCCTGGTGGTGTCGCAGACGCTCGAAGAAGTGGCCAAGTGCCGCAAGTCCGGCATCCTCATCAATACCTTTATGCTGGCCAGCGACTACAGCCTGGTGCACTTCGTGCAAAAAGTCGCGGAAATTTGCCGGGGCAAGGCCTACTTCACCACGCCCTACACGCTGGGCCAGTACCTGCTGATGGACTACATGTCTAAGAAGACCCGCCACATCCATTAGCGACCGCTGCCTTTGGACAGATCTGCCAATTCCGAGAAAATTTACGGCTCGATCTGCTCGCGCAACGACTTTTTGTGTTTGGGAGCCTTGCGGCGTTTGTCGGGAATGACGCGCGCCGGCGGCGGAGGCCCGGCAACTTCGCGGGCGCGGCGCCGGGCCTCGCGCGCCGCCTTGTATGTTCTCTTTCGCTTCTTAGGCACGCGTCGTGGCCATGAATGTTCCGCAGGGCATTGCCGCCGGGCCGTTGGCCGGCCGGGCGGCAATGCCTCAAAAACTGGGATGCTGCTGGCCTTTCACTCTCCCTTGACTTCCACCCGCGCGGCCTGCGCCTCGGCCATCCTGGGCAGAATTAACTCCAGAACGCCGTCCGTCAGCGTTGCGGTCGCCTTGGAGGCGTCCACTGCCGCCGGCAGAGTGATAGCGCGCAGGATTTCACTGGAGCGCTGTTCACGATAGATCGTCTTGCCCTTTTTCTGCTCTTCTTTGGACTCCTTCTTGCCGCTGATCGTCAGCCGGCCGGATTCGACGCTGACCTCAAGGTCTGCGGCGTTGAATCCAGGAACTTCGGCCTGCACGGTCAGCGCATCGTCCGTCTCCGTAACGTTTACCGGAACCGGGTGAAGAAGATCCGCTTCTGCTTTGAGCCACTGTTCAACATCACGACCCGGAGCCCCGCCTTCGCTCTCGAACAACTCAAAGGCGCGGCGCGCAATCGTTTGGTACACCTGGTTGATGCGATCGATTAGCGCCTGCGGTTCCACCACTTTCACTGCTGCACTCTGTGCTGGAGCTCGTTGCACCGCTGCGGCTGTCTTTTCGGTCATGTCGTATCTCCTTTATCGAGCATCGGAGACCCGCTCCGGCTGAGCCCGACCACGGCTCTGAACCCAGGCGAGATGGCAAGAGGATACTGCAAATCCCAGCGAATCCCAACTGCGTTGTTTCAACACGGTAACTTCCGCAACCCGCAGCTCTGTTCCGCCCGGATCAGCCCGCATCTGTGACGGCTGTCACCCCAGGTCGTGGCCGGTGCCCTACCGTGAAGACCGTGGCGTCGGCTACATGAATGTCAGGACAAGAAAGCGTTACTGGCGAGTTCGCCGGCGGAGGGACCGATGAGAATTCTACTGGCCCTTGATGACTCCAAGTTTTCCGAAGCGGTGGTCCAAGCGCTGATTGCCCAGGCGCCGCCCAAAGGAAGTGAAATACGAGTTTTGCACGTGATCGAACCGCTGCCGGCCGTCTACGGCGGCTCAGAATGGGGTTACGTCATGGATTGGCAAGCCGTGACGCGGGAGCAACACAAACAGGCTGAGGCGCTCATGGCGCGGGCAGCGCAAACCCTACGCGCCGCGGGCTTTCAGATTATCACAGCCATCGAGGAGGGCGCGCCGAAGGCGGTCATTCTCGATGCCGCCGCGAAATGGCCCGCGGACCTGATCATGCTCGGCTCCCACGGGCGCAGGGCCTTGGATCGCTTTCTGCTGGGCAGCGTATCGGAGGCGGTCGCCCGCCACGCTCCCTGCTCGGTGCAAATTGTGCGCGCCGCGAAATCGTAAAGGGAATGCTCCCGCGCTGTAAGACCACCACGCGGAAGCCGGATCACGAATCGGAGCGATAGGGAGTTTCCGCTGCATGCAAGACTGGAGGCGCGGGTGGGATTCGAACCCACGCGGCCTCTCGGTACGATTTCTTCGTCCCTACTTTCGCCCCCACGTATTCGGACGCTGATTCCAGCCCTGCCACTTTTCCGAGAGGGCCCCGAGTAGGCAGGTCGTGCGGACTTACTACGCGGTTGCAGCCTTCGCGTTGGCGGCGGCCTGTTCGATAAGGGCCGCGACCGTACGGGGCTGCGACACGTAGATCGCATGGCTACCCTTGGCCTCAACGACCGTGGAGCCTGCCCGTTTGGACATGGCACGCTGGGCATCAGGCGGTATCATCTTGTCGTCGGTGGCGACCAAGTACCAACTCGGCTTGGTCTTCCACGCCGCTTTGCTGACTTCTCCGCTGAGGGCCGCCACGCCCCACGGGACTTGAGAGTCTGCCATGAACGCGGCCTTTTCCGGTTCCACGTCAGCCGCGAAAGAAGCCGCGAACTTCGCCCTATCTAGGAACAAGAAGCCGTCTTGTGGCGGCAGGATCGGCGGTACAGGTGCGCCGGGCGGTGGGTTCTGAATAAGCTTGGCGACGGATTCACCTTGGTCCGGAGCGAAAGCGGCGATGTATACGAGTCCTGCGACCTTGGGATCATTTCCGGCTTCGGTGACCACCACTCCGCCATAGGAATGACCCACAAGAATTGCGGGGCCTTCCAACGCTGCAAGGATTCGCCTGGTCACCGCAACGTCGTCCTCCAAGGATATCGTGGGGTTTTGGACGATGCTGACTTTGTAGCCGTCCGCTTTTAGGATTTTGTAGACGCCTTCCCAGCCAGAGCCGTCAACGAAGCCACCGTGGACTAAAACGATGTTGTTCATGGCTTGCAGCCTCCTTCTTACAGGACTGTATTACAACGGCAGGACCGTTGGTTGGACCGGGCGGTGTAGTTCCCGGCCCGGACTGCGGTGAGTGTACAACGGCGGGCAGCGATGGTGTCAACCCACTTAGCGAAGATTTCTGGAGGCGCGGGTGGGATTCGAACCCACGAATGGAGGTTTTGCAGACCTCTCCCTTAGGCCTCTTGGGTACCGCGCCTGAGGGCCGTAAGTATACCGAAAACCGCAAGAATCTGGCAGCGGCAGCGCCGATACGATCAGGCCAGCGTGCCGACGTGGGCTTCGCGCAGGAAGCGCGCCGACTCCTCGGGAGGAGTCGGGCAGATGTAGAAGCCGGTGCCCCACTCGAATCCGGCCACTTTGGTGAGCTTGGGTATGATCTCGAAATGCCAGTGGAAATGTTGGTTGCTCTCTTCCCCGATGGGAGCAGTGTGCAGAATGAAATTGTAGGCCGGGTAATCGAGCACCGTATCCAGCCGGACCAGAACGTCCTTGAGCGCGCGCGCCAGACTGGCATAGACGGGGCTCTGGTTATTCTCGAATGAGGAGCCGTGCTGCTTGGGCAGCAGCCACATCTCAAAGGGGAACCGCGGAGCGTACGGGGCCAGGGTGATGAACAGGTCGTTCTCAGCGATGACGCGAACAGCCGATTCCATCTCCTGCCGGATGATGTCGCAGAAAATGCACCGCTCCTTGTCGCGAAAGTAGGCCTTCGCGCCGTCCACCTCTTCGCGCACGCGCCGGGGCACGATGGGCAGCGCGATCAATTGCGAATGACAGTGCTCGAGTGAGGCTCCGGCGGCCTCGCCGTGATTCTTGAAGATCAGAACATACCGGAAGCGCTTGTCATTTTTGAGATCGAGCACCCGGTCACGATAGGCCCAGAGCACGTCCTCAATGGCGCGCTCGGATAGCATGGCCAGCGTGCTCTGGTGGTCGGGAGTCTCCACAATGACCTCGTGCGCCCCCACGCCGTTCATGCGGTCAAACAGGCCCTCGCCCTCGCGGTTGAGATCGCCCTCGATCCCCAGAGCCGGGAACTTGTTGGGCACCACGCGGAGTCGCCAGCCCGGCGAGTTCGGCCCGCCGCCGTTCCTGCCGTAGGCCAGGACCTCCGGCGGCGTCTTGCTCTCGTTCCCGTAGCAAAACGGGCAGAAGCCCTTGCCCGTGATCTTCACGCTTTCCCGGACGAAATCGCTGGGCCTCTTGGCGCGATCCGTGGAAATGATGACCCAGCGGCCCGTGACGGGGTCCTTACGAAGTTCCGGCACCGCAATCCTCCCCCTGATTTTCTCTCATCGTTCTCTGCCAACGATTTCTGCCGACACTACTCTGTGAACTGGGCGACGCAGCCCGCCCCTCGGCTGGCGTGCAAATGTAACGCGACCGGGGTCGGAATGAGAAGAGGCTCGTCAGTCCAGCGAACCTATCGGTAAGCAAACGCTCCCTTGTGCAGCCGCACTGCCGGCCGGCGCCCCGGCTCCGATTCGATGGCCACGACGTCGAAGCGGCAGGGCGCCTGTGAGATTCGGCGCTCGGCCAAGAATTGCCGCGCCATGCGCGAAAGATGGCGGCGCTTGTCGGAGTTCACGGCGTCTTCGGGCAAAGCCTGCGCGCCGCTGGCCCCGGCGCGGGTCTTCACCTCGACAAATGCCAGAACGCTGCCATCATACCCGATCAAATCAATCTCGCCCTTGAGGCCCGGAGTCGTGAAATTGCGCGCAATGATGGTGTAACCGTGGGAACGCAGATACCAGTAAGCAAACGTTTCGCCCCGCACTCCCGTGGTCCGCCTCGCCAGTGGCGAATTTGCTGCGTGTCCCACCGCGCCGCCGGGCGCAAAGCCCCTGTACGCGGCCAACTCCAGCAAATGAAAGATGCTCCACGACAACAGTTTCATGTCGCCTAGATGCCTCGGCAATTGCGGCAATGCCTGGCGCGTCCGGCACCAACCTCCAAAAGCGTGAGTCTACCCTGATTTCGCTTCCTCGCGAAGACTTTCGGCGAGCACCGCCAGGGCGAAATCAGCCTGCTCCCGGTCAATGACCAGGGGCGGGCATAGCCGAATCGTATTCTCCCCCGCCCCGAGCACCAGCAACCCTTTGCGGAAAGCACTCTGCATGACGGCTTCTCGAAGCTCGGGCGCAGGCTCTTTGGTCTGCTGATCCTTTACCAGTTCGATTCCGATCATCAGGCCCTTGCCTCGCACGTCGCCCACTGAGCGGAACTGCTCGCGCCAGCCTTCCAGGCGGCCCAGGAGGTAGTCGCCCATGCAGCGCGCGTTTTCCATGTACTCGCTCTCGAGCAGGCGCAACGTCACCAGAGCCGCCGCGATGCTGACCGGATTGCCTCCGAAGGTTGAGGCATGCGCGCCAGGCGGCCAATCCATCACCCGCGCCGGAGCAATCGTCGCCGAAAGCGGCATGCCGGAGGCGATCCCCTTGGCCACGCAAATGATATCGGGTTCGAGCCCGCAGTGATTCCCGGCCCACCACTTTCCGGTGCGGCCCATGCCGCTTTGCACCTCGTCTGCAACCAGGAGGATGCCGTACTTGCGGCAGATCTGTTGCAGCTCCAGCAGAAATTCAGACGGCGCGGGCAGGTATCCGCCTTCACCCTGAATGGGCTCCACGACAATCGCCGCCACTTCCTGCGGATCAATCACTTTGCGAAACAGTTGGCGTTCGAGGAAGGCGGCGCACTCGGTGCAGCAGGATTGGGCCGGCCGCCCGTAGGGGCAGCGATAAGGATTCGGGTACGGCACGTGGAAGACTCCCGAGAGCAGCGCGCCGAATCCACGGCGCTGCACCGGCTTGGACGCCGTCAGCGACAGCGACCCCAGCGTGCGCCCGTGGAAGGCGCCGTAGAATGCCACGATCTTCTCGCGTCGCGTGTGATAACGCGCCAGCTTGATGGCCGCTTCGATGGCCTCAGTGCCCGAGTTTCCGAAGTACACGCGCTTCGGCTCCGGGCCCGGCGCAATCGCCGCCAGCTTCTGCGCCAGTTCCGCCAGGCTGGGGTAGTAGAAATCCGTCCCGGACATGTGAATGAGTTCGGCCGCCTGCTGCTGGATGGCCGCGACCACTTGCGGATGACAGTGACCCGTGGCCACGACAGCAATCCCGGCGGCAAAATCGAGGAATATATTTCCGTCCACATCCTCGACCATGGCGCCGCGCCCGCGCCGGGCTACCAGTGGATAGCTTCGCGTATAAGAGGGAGAAACATATTGCCGGTCGAGCTCAAGAATGCGACTGGCGTTGGGCCCCGGCAATGAAGTCACCAGTTGCGGCAGTCTTGTGTCGATCATGGACGGCGTCCTGCAAGCAGGACCCACGAACCGACTCTGCTGGCAAGCAATTCGACCGGCCGCCAGCCGGAGAAAAAAGGTGCGGAAGGGGGACGGATCAGCAAAGGGTCACTTGCGCTTCCACTGAATCCCGCCATCGCGGGTATCCTCCAAAAGAATACCACGATCAGCGAGCTGCTGGCGGATGCGGTCGGCGGCTGCGAAATCACGCGCCTTCCGCGCGGCCTGGCGCTCGGCTACGAGTTTTTCGATCTCCGCGTCGCCCGGCGCCTGGTCCGAGCCGGCCAGGCCCAGCGCCCGCAATTTCTCCGCGTCGTCATCCACCAGCACGGCGAAAATCGCATCGAACCTCTCCAGCGTTTTCAGCACAGGAGCGATATCGCCCTGGCGGAATTCGCCGCGGTCCATGGCCGTGTTGGCGTCGCGCGCCAAATCAAAAACGGCGGCCAGCGCCCGCGCGGTATTGAGGTCGTCCTCGAGACCGGCCTCGAACTCTTCGGCAGCCCGCGCCGCGCGCTCGCTCATCCCCGACGCGCCCTCGGCAAATTTGCCCTGTCGCAGCCGGAGCGCGAAATTCCGCAGCCGCTCCACAGAACCCGCGGCCTGACGCAGGCTGTCCTCGGTGAAATTGAGCTGGCGGCGATACGGCACCGACGAAAGCAGGAAGCGCAGCGAAGACGGTTTGTGGCCCTGCTCCAGCAGTTCGCGCAAGGTGTGGATGTTGCCCAGCGACTTCGACATCTTCTCCGAATCCACCAGCAGGTGCTCGGCGTGCAGCCAGTAGCGCACGAACGGCTTCCCCGTAGCGGATTCCGATTGCGCGATCTCATTTTCGTGGTGCGGGAAAGTGAGGTCCACGCCTCCGGTGTGGATATCCAGCGTCTCTCCCAGATACTTCATGGCCATGCTGGAGCATTCGATGTGCCAGCCGGGCCGGCCGGGTCCGATGCGAGTCTCCCAGAAGAATTCTCCCGGCTTGGGCGCCTTCCACAGCGCGAAATCGCGCGCGTCGGCCTTGTCATAGCGGTCCACATCCACGCGCGCGCCGGCTTGAATGCCGCTGGGGTCCAGCTTGGAAAGCCTGCCGTACGCGGGAAACGTGGCGATGCGGAAATAGATGGAACCGTCGCTGCTGTAGGTGCAGCCCCGCTGGGTGAGCCGCTCGATGAGCCTGACCATGTCCTCGATGTGGTCGGTGGCGCGCACTACTTTTTCCGGCATCTCCAGCCCCAGTGCGCGCCGATCCGCCAGAAACGCTTCGATGTACTTGTCGGTGTACTCGCGGATGCCCACTCCGGCTGCGGCGGCATTGGTGATGATGCGGTCGTCCACGTCGGTGAAGTTCATCACCTGCATGACCCGGAAACCGCGCGAACGCAAAAAGCGGCGCAAAATGTCCTGGAAGACAAACGTGCGGAAGTTCCCGACGTGCGCAAAGTTGTACACGGTGGGGCCGCAGGTGTACATGCGCACCTCGCCCGCGCGCAGCGGCACGAACACCTCTTTGCGGCCCGTCAGCGTATTCTGGAAGACGATATCGCCCATTATTTTGACCGGGCTGCAAGTACAGCCCGGACCCGGCACACTCCCTGTCGCCCCGTCGCAGGGACGTGGCATTCTAGCCGAGGCCGGCAGACTCAGGCAAACGAGCAATTGTGCGGGCTTATCCCGGCTGGCTACGCAGAACCAAATAAGTTAGAATTCGCAACCATTATGAGCCACTCCACCGTCACTGCCCGTCGCGAATTTCTCAAGTTTCTGGCTGCCAGCCCTTACGTCGCCGCGTTCGGCGGAGTCGCCGCCTTCGTGCAGGGAGGCGTGCTCGCCCAGAACACTCCGCAGCAAGCGTCTGACGTCATTGCCGACCCGGCGCGCGCGCTCACCGTCTTCGACTTTGAGGAGGCCGCGCACCGCAAGGTCCTGCCCGGCCATTGGGCATACATGGCAAGCGGCGTGGACGATGACGGCACCATTCGCGCCAATCGCGCCGCGTTCGGACAGGTGCAGTTGCGCCCTCGACGGCTGCGAGACGCCACCAAGGTGGACATGCGCGTCGAGCTATTCGGAACGACGTACAACAGCCCGATTTTCCTTTGCCCGACCGGCGGTGAAAAAGCATTCCATCCCGACGGTGAATTGGCCGTGGCCCGAGCCGCGAGGGCGCGCGGCACACTGCAGTTTTTATCCACGGTGACATCCACCTCGGTCGAGGAAGTCAACCGGGCCCTCGGCCGCCCGGTCTGGTATCAGCTCTATGCGCCGAGTTCCTGGGCAGCGTGCGAGCAGATGCTGCGCCGCGTCGAGGCTGCGGGGTGCTCGGTCGTCGCGCTCACCGTGGATAACACCACGGGCCGCCTGAGCGAGACTTACCTTCGCACCCGGCCGAGGGACCTGCAGCAGTGCGCCGCCTGCCATCAGGGTGAGCCCGGCGCGGCCGCATCCTATCTGACCCGGCCGATGTATCAGGGTGTCAACATGGCCGGCGCGCTCCGGCAAGATCCCGCCATGGATTGGGCCTTTGTGGATCGCCTGCGCAAATTCTGGCCAGGGAAATTGATCATCAAGGGATTGGACACGCGTGAGGACGCCCGGCTGTGTCTGGAACACGGCATTGACGGCATTCTTGTGTCGAACCACGGCGGGCGCGCTACGGAAACCTTGCGCGCGACCCTGGAGGCGCTGCCCGAAGTCGTGGCTGCAGTCAACGGCCGCATCCCTGTGTATGTGGACGGCGGTTTCCGGCGCGGCACCGACGTTTTCAAGGCCCTCGCGCTGGGCGCCAAGGCCGTAGGCATCGGACGTCCCTTCCTATGGGGCCTGGGGGCGTTCGGCCAGGCCGGCGTGGATCGCGTCCTGGAAATCCTCCAGGGCGAGCTGAGACTGGCCATGGGTAACTGCGGCACCCAGACGGTCGCCGACATCACTCCCGCCTACGTCGCCACACCCAACTGGAAAATCTAGAAGTAGGCCGTTGTCCGACAGAACGAAGCCGAGCGCGAGCGCCGGTTTCGGGGAGGCGCGTGTATTTGGCATTGTCCCGTTAGCTGTTCAATTGAAGTGGCACATTCGGGTAGTGGTGCAGTTTCCCAAACTGCACCACTGCCCACATTCGTTGACCGTTGAATTGTTTCTGTCGCGAGGTGTACTCTCTAGGTAGACAGCCTGGAGCGGTGAAATGCGCATTTCCACCCACCTCCTCGTAGTTTTCACTCTGATGATTCTGGTAGTTCCGGCCACGGCTCAGGACCAAGAACATTCAAGGTTAGCGCCGAAGATTTTGTCGGCTAAGTCCGTGTACTTCGACGACAAGACTGGCGTGGCAGCCGTAGGTAAGAAAGCATTGAGCGAGCTCCAGAAGTGGGGGCGATTTCAAATCGTCGAAGACCGCAAGCTGGCCGACTTGATAATCCTGCTCTCCGCGGACCCCTACAAGGGCGGCTACATCATCTTCTCAGGAGGGCAGACTGGCACCATCGACAAGAGCGGAAACATACACGAGGAACCGATTCCCTATTTCAATAGGCAGGCTCCAGTTCGCTACGCATATCTGACTGTGATTGACCCAGAGACCGGAGAGAATCTTTGGAGTGATTCCCGTCGGTGGGGAGGGCTACTGACAGGATTCAACAGTGCGGGTGAACGCTTGGTTAAGGAATTGGAAAAGCAAATCAAGAGATAGACAAAACCAGTGGTTTGTGGGCACAAAGAAGCTGCTGTCCAACTCCGATGAGACTCGCGAGAGCAGTCACCCACCGCCAGCAAACTGTTGTCTTTTACGCTTCCGACTTTACAGCATTGTGATGATGTGCTAACTTCTTTTCCCGGAACCGCCATCCAAGCGCCAGGCGGCTGGGCAACTGCTACACGACCCGCCACACGTATTTGTCGCCATTCCCCTCGCATCGAGGCAACTGAAGACGTATCGGCTCATATGGATCCCCCACACGGGACCGGCGCCGTGCGTAACAATTCTGGGAAGGGGCGACCTTGCTTAAGCTGCGTAGAGTGGACCTGGCGGGCTTCAAGTCCTTTTGTGAGAAAACCCATCTGACTTTCAGCGGCACCGGTCTCACCTGCATCGTGGGGCCGAACGGCTGCGGCAAATCCAACATCGTGGACGCCATCTCCTGGGTCCTGGGCGAGCAGAGCCACAAGTCGCTCCGCGCCGAGCGCATGGCCGACTGCATCTTCAACGGCACGGCCAAGCGCCCGCCCATGGGCCTGGCGGAAGTCACCTTGACGCTGGTGGACCCTGAACTGGCCGAGGCCGCCCGCAAAGTATTGGGCGACCCGGAGCCGGGCGCCGCATCGCTGCTCACCGCACCCGCGGGAGAGCTTTCCTCCGACCCGCCGACGGAGCTTGCGCCACAGGAACCCATCGCCGAATCGGAAAGCGATCCTGACTCGGCCGGCTCCGAGTCGGCTGGCGGTGTCCGGCCATTCCGGAAAAAGCGCGCCGCGCAGCAGCCCGCAATGCACACACGCCCGGGCGAAGTGGTCATCGGCCGCAGGCTCTACCGTTCCGGGCAGAGCGAGTACCTCATCAACGGCCGGCCCGCCCGCCTGCGCGATATCCAGGACTTGTTCATGGGCATCGGCCTGGGCCCGGACTCCTACGCCATTATCGAGCAGGGCCGCATCGGGCAGGTGCTTAGCTCCAAACCCTCCGACCGCCGCGCCATCATCGAAGAAGCCGCCGGCATCACCAAGTACAAGACCAAGAAGCGCCTGGCGGAAGCCAAGCTGGAATCGTCCAAGGTCAACCTGGCGCGCGTGAACGATATCTACGTCGAAGTCGAAAAGCAGCTCGCCTCGCTCAAGCGCCAGGCATCCAAGGCCCGGCGCTACGCCGAAATGCGCGAGCAGATGCGCGCGCTGCTGCGGCAGATCCTGGCGGGCAAGACCGGGGAGATCGAGGCGGAAGCCACCCGTCTCGAGCGACTAGTGGGGGAGATCACGTCGCAGGAAACGGAACAGACCGCCGCCTCCAACCATCTCGAAGCCGACCAGGTGCGCGTGGATCGCCGCACCGAGGAGCTCGATGCCGAGCTGCGCCAGAATCAGAATTTGATCGGCATGGCCGCGCTGGAACTCGATCGCGCCGAAAATCGCATCGTCTTCAACCGCCAGCGCACCGAGGAGCTGCGCCTGCGCGGCGAGCAACTCGCCGGCGAGGCCGGGCAGCTCGCGGCGCAGACCACGCAAGTCGAAACTCAAGTGTACGCGCAGGACGACGTCGTCGCCGGCCTGAGAGCCGAGACCGCCCGCCTGGAAAGCCTGCTGTTGTCGTTGGGAGACCGCGCCGTAGAGCTGGCCGGGTCCGCCGAGGCCACGGAAGCCAAATCCGCCGGCCTTCGCCGCCAAATCATCGAGTGCCAGGAAACGCTGGCGCGGCTGCGGGAAACCGAACGCGAGACGGCGCAGTCCCTGGCGCACAACGCCGGCGCGCTCGAGCGCTTGGAGAAGTCCGAACGTCAAGTGCTCGAAGAATCGTTACGATACCGCCAGCGCTCGGATGCCACGGAGATTCGCTGGCAGCATGCCACCGACCGCGCGCGCTCCCTGGAAAAGTCCGTGCAAACTTTGCAGGCCCACCTGACCGCGCTGAACCAGGAGCGGGAGCAGTCCTCCGCGCGCTGCGAGACGCTTCGCGAAGCGCTCACCGGCGCGCGCGCCCGTCGCCAGACGCTCGAGCGAATTCTCAACGACCGCTCTTACTCCGCCGAGGCGGTGCAGAAGCTCTTCGCCGCGAATAGTCCCGCTGGGCCGCGCAACTTCCGCGCCGTGGGCATGCTGGCGGACTACGCCGAGGTCGAACCGCAGTACGAGGGTGCCGTCGAACAGTTCCTTCACGACGAGCTAGAATACGTTGTGGTCGAAACCTTTGACCACGCGCGCGCCGGCATCGCCATCCTTCGCGACGAGGTCGGCGGCCGCGCCACGTTCTTTGTCGATTCCCTCCGCAGTTTGGATCTCGCTGGGAACGAACCCGTGGTGCCGTTCGCGGCCGATTCCGCGGTGGTATCGCGTCTCGACCGGTTGCTCGAATTCCGCGATCCGCTGGGACCTGCGGCCAAGCAGTTTCTGCCGCGGCTGCAATCGGCGTTTTTGGTCCGCGACGCTGAAGCCGCGGAGCGCCTCTCCGCCCGCCACCCGGTCTTCAGCTTCCTCACCCCCGATGGCACGTGCTACCAGGGGCGCGCCGTCACCGGCGGCCGGCCCGCGGAGGCAGGACCGCTGGTCATGAAACGCGAGATGCGCATGCTGGAGACTGAAATCCGCCAGAGTGAAGGCCAGCTCGCCGAGGCGCAGTCCAGCCTGGAACAAGTCCAGGCGGCGCTTCGGCAATCCGAGCGCGAGCTCGAGGAATTGGCCGCGCAGGAAGTCGAAACGGGCAAAGCCGTCGTTGCCGCCACGCTGGAACGCGATTCGGCGCGAGCGGAACTGGGGCGCTTGGGACTGGAATTATCCGAGTGCCAGAACGAGATCGCTCGCCTGCGCCGTGACGCGAATTCCGCGCAACAGCGCGCCGAACAAATTCTGCTCGACTGCGGGCAGGCCGCTCGCAGCCGCGAGTCCGCTGAGCATGAACTCGCCCAGATCGCCGGCCAGATCGCCGAGATGCGCAAGACGGCCGAGTCTCAGCAGGAACAGTTGGCCGCGGCGCGCACGGAGAAGGCCGCCCTCGACGAACGCCTCGCCAGCGCCGCTGCCCTGGCCACCCGCCTGGACGAGCAGCGCCGGGAACTCACTGCGCGCTCGATGGCGCTTGCCGCGCAACAAGAAGAACTCCAGCGCGAACGGAGCCAGATCGAGAGTCAGACCGCGGTACAGCAGCAACAGACCGAAACGCTGCGCGCCGAACGGCAGCGCCTGGAAACCCGCAAGACGGAACTCGAACGCGAATGGGAACAGTCCCGGGAGCGCGCTGCGGCGACGGACGACGCCCTCCGTTCCGCGCGGCAGAAGCTGGGTGATCTGCGCGAGGAGCGCAGCCGCCGCGAGATTGACCGGGCGCGCAACGACGCCGAGCGCGAGCACCTTCGCACCGCGTGCATGGACGAGCTAAACGCCCAGCCCGAAGACTTGCTCGCCGAACAGACGGCCCTGCTGGCCGGAGAGGAATTGGCCGCCGCCGATGTCCAGCACCGCGAGATGAAGACGCGCATCGAATCCATGGGCCCGGTGAACATGATGGCGCTCGAGGAGTACAACGAGTGTGACCAGCGGTTCGCATTCCTGGGCCGCGAACGCCAGGATCTGCTCCAGTCCATCACCGATACGCAACAAGCCATCGCCGAACTCGACCAGGTTTCCCGCCAGAAATTCGAGGAGGCTTTCGCAGTCGTCAACTCCCATTTCGCCACCGCCTTCCAGACCCTGTTCGGCGGAGGCACCGGCCAGATGCGCCTCTCCGAGCCGGATACCTCCGGCGAAGCGGGGATTGATATCGTGGCCCAGCCCCCCGGCAAGCGCCTGCAGAACGTCCTGCTGCTTTCCGGCGGCGAGAAGGCGCTTACGGCGCTGGCCTTGCTCATTGCCATTTTCCGCTACCAGCCCAGCCCCTTCTGCATCCTGGATGAGGTGGACGCTCCTCTCGATGAAACCAACGTCGGCCGCTTCGCCCAGATGGTTGCCGAGATGAGCGCCGACGCGCAATTCATCGTGGTCACCCACAATCGCCGTACCATGGAGATGGCCCCGGCCCTGTATGGCGTCACCATGCAGGAGCCCGGCGTCTCCAAGCTGGTTTCGGTCAGTTGGGAACAGGCCCGCGCCGCGGCCAGCAGCCACGCCGCCTGAGCTCGCGCCGTATCTTCTTCGCGCGGCCTGCACGCGCGCGGCCCGCTGCTGCAAAAGTTTTCCTCAATCCGTTTTACTTCCCCTTTGACTTCACGGTTCGCTGCGTTACAATACCGCCCCTCTGCGAGGAAATGAGTTACCTGTGGCGTCTCCTCAGATGAACGCGGTCATTTGGCAAACCGATTTCCCCGGCCTGCCTCTCCTTTCTCGCGGAAAGGTGCGCGACATCTACCAGGTGAACGGCGATCTGCTGTTGGTAGCCACCGATCGCCTGTCGGCTTTCGATGTGGTGCTTCCGACGCCCATTCCCGACAAGGGCAAGGTGCTGACCCAGCTTTCGCGGTTCTGGTTTGATACTTTGCAGGACGTGGTGCCCAACCACCTCATCAGCACTACCGACTTCCCGGCGCAGGCCCAGAAGTATCGCGACGATTTGGCAGGCCGCGCCATGCTCTGCCGCAAGACTCAGCCGCTGCTGGTGGAATGTGTCGTGCGCGGCTACCTTTCCGGATCCGGTTGGAAGGATTACCGTTCGGCCGGCAGCGTGTGCGGCATTCCCCTGCCTCCGGGCCTGGGTGAATCGGCCCGCTTGCCGGAACCCATTTTCACTCCGGCCACCAAGGCCGCTTCCGGGCACGATGAAAACATCTCCTTTGACGAGATGGTCGCGCGGATCGGCGGCCCGCTCGCCGAACAGCTCCGCGCCGCCAGCATGGACCTCTACCGGCGTGCCGCGGATTTTGCCGAACCGCGGGGCATCCTGCTGGCCGACACCAAATTTGAATTCGGACTTATCGGTAGCCAGTTGATTTGGATTGACGAAGCTTTGACCCCCGACTCGTCGCGTTTCTGGCCCGCCCAGGGCTATGCGCCGGGCCGCCCTCAGCCGTCGTTCGACAAGCAGTACGTCCGGGACTATCTGGAAAGGATCGGCTGGAACAAGCAGCCGCCCGCTCCTGAGCTGCCGGCGGAGATAGTGGCAGCCACGCGCGCCAAGTACCGGGAAGCCTATCGGTTGTTAACCGGCCGCGAATTGTCCTGACCCCGTTAAATCGAAGGCCTGAGGCCTTTCTGCGGAGCGTGCGACCGTGAGAGATCAGCTCGAAGCACTCGTCGGTCAGATGGTGGATCGCGGCATCCTATTCGATGAAGCGATCAATGAATTCGAGAAAAAATTCATCAAGCGCGCACTCGACCGCTCCAATGGCAACCAGTCGCGCGCCGCTCGCTTGCTGGGCATTCATCGCAATACCCTCAGCCGCAAGATCGGCCTCTACAAGCTGGAACAGCGTCCCCACCGCCGCGCCTGAGCACCGTTCCGGCGGGCGGCATCCTGTGCCGAGCGCTGTGCGAAGCCTGGCATCCCCGGCTCCCCGGAAAATGCAACGGCCCCGAAACCTCCGGGGCCGCTCTGAGCTTGCTGGATGGGGTGGTCCGCTTTACGCGCCGGGTCTGGCGGGGGCCGCTCCGCGCCGTCCGGGCGCCGGGGTCTCCGGAGGAATGTCCTCGGTATTTACCTTTGATTCGTCCCAGGTCAGCAGAAACGGCGTCGGCTGGTACCCGGTCACAGTGCCGGTGAACCGGATGTAGTCATCCTTGGGAATCCGCCTGGCCTCGGGCTGGCCCACGATGTGAATCTCCATGTTGGGTGCCGTAGCGGCCTCCATCGCCTCCTGCGTAGGTGCGCGGAAAACTCTGAACGTCACCTTGTCCGGCGCGTCGCCGGGCACAATTTCCATCACGCGCACGGTCACGTCCGGATACTCCAGGCCGCAAGTCGCCAGCCACATGACCTGGCCGTGCTGTCCGCCCTCCTGGAGCCAGGGCAGGAAGTTGTTGAGGTCATCGCGAGCTGCCTGCAAATCTTGCGCGCTGGGAATGTTGAAATCGGCAGGTCGTTCCGCGCTTGCGGTGGCCAGTGTGATGACCTGGTTGATCTCCTCATCGGCTGACTTCTCGCACCCAGGCTGCTGATACTGTATGAGCCGGCCACGCAAATACGCGCGCACCTGTGCCTCGCCCTGTATCTTCAAGGCGATGGCGCGGCCCAGTTCCCAGAATCCATCGTTGGCCTGCTGCGGGGTGTCCTGCAGGTAGGCCACCCCCAGGCGGTAGTGCGTGGTATTGTCCTCAGGACTTAGAACCAGCGCCGCCTTAAATGAGGCCTGCGCGGCCTTCCACTCCTTCTGTTGGGACGCCGCTATCCCGGCCACCGAGTTGAACATGAAACCTACGTTCTTCTTCGTAGTATTGAACTGTTCGTCCGTTGCGTTGGCCGGCTTCTGCAACGCAGCCACAGCCGTCAGCCCCTGCGCGGCGGTCTCCCGCGACTTCGCCAGCATCTCCGGCGACTGCAGGGCGGCATCGGTCGAGCCCGCCACGTAGGCCTGACCGCGGTTGATCAGCGCTGCCAGCCGCTCCAAGGCGTCGATCTTGTCTCCCAGCGCGAGATACTTGTCCACGTACTCGATAGTCTTGGGATAGTTCCTGAGCCCGTAGTACGTCGTGTAGTAGTCGCGATAGACGAACTTTAGAAGCGCCGGCGTCTGATACTGGGCCATGAAAGCATCCAACTTCGTCAGCTTAGTCTGCGGATTCGTATCATTGTGCGCCGCCTGATACGCGTTGTACTCCGCCATGGTGTATCCAGGCCCCGTCTGTCCTGCCGCTGCTGGAGCAGCCCCCTGCGCCCAGGAGGCCGCGCTCCCGAATGCCAGTAGCACCGCCACCAGGGACGCCACACCCATCCATTTACGAGCTAGTTTCATCGCCAGTCTCCTCCGGCAAGAAGATCATACTTTATCATCTCATCTGCGACGGGAAAATGTCCACTAGCGCTGTGCGCAAAATCTCTCGCGCTGCTGGATTATAGAAAATCCCCTTCGGGGGCGCAAGCACGTTTGGTCGCTTGACAACCCGCAAGCCGCTGTCTAGCATAAGCTTCCCTTTTTACCCCGGGAGCGGGAGGCGTGCGTGATTAAGCTGGACCTCGTCAACGCTGTGGTCAGCAGCACCGGTGTCACTCGAACCAAGGCCGAACACGCCGTCGAAACCGTCTTCCAAGCCCTCAAGGACGCTCTCGGCCGCGGCCAGCGCATTGAGCTCCGCCGCTTCGGGGTTTTCACCGTCAAGCCGCGCAAGACCGGCATCGGCCGCAACCCGCGCACCGGCCAGGAAGTGAATATCCCCCCGGGTAAGGCCGTGCGATTCAAGCCGGGCAAGGAACTGCAATCCATCGAATCCTAGCCGGCCCGCCATCAGTCTGGCGGGCGCCTTTGGCCGCTCGTCCAGCAGGAAAGCGAATCCGCGGCGTCCGCAGCCGCATCCTAATCACGGGTGCGGGCTGTACTTGCAGCCCGCTGCAAACAATGACGGCCGATAACGGCGACCGCCCCATTCCGCCCGAATTGTGGGTCCCGCCGTCCCAGCCGGAGTCTTTCCTGCCCCGGTATTACCCGGCTCCTTGGCCGCCCCAAAAGCCTTCGCTCCGCTCCCTGTTCATCGCGCTCGCGCTCCTGGTGCTCACCACTTTTTCAACTCTGGCGGCTGGAGCGCAATTCGCCGCCGCCTACGCCATCGACCGCCAGCCGGCTCTCGATGATTTCGCCGTCTCCTACTTCCAGCCTTTTTTCGAACCGCGCCTCTTTCTGCTGGGCATTCCTTTTGCGGCCACGCTGCTGGGCATTTTGCTGGCGCACGAGCTGGGACATTTCTTTGCCTGTCGCTACTATCGAATTCAGGCCAGCTACCCCTTCTTCATTCCCGCGCCCACGCTGATCGGCACTCTCGGCGCCTTCATCCGCATTCGCTCGCCCATCATTAACCGCCGCGCACTCTTCGACGTGGCTCTGGCCGGCCCGGTGGTTGGATTTCTCGTCGCCGTCCCGGCGCTGGCCGTGGCCATCGCCCAATCAAAGTTTGTCTTCGCTGGAGAAAACGACGCGCTGGTGGTGTTCGGCCAACCGCTCATCGAGCGCATTCTCGAGGCCCTGCTGCGGCCGGGAATCCCGCATGAAACCCTGCTGCTGCATCCCGTGGGGCGCGCCGCCTGGGTCGGAATCTTCGCCACCGCTCTCAACCTGCTTCCCGCAGGGCAGCTCGACGGCGGACACATCCTCTACGCTCTGGCCAGCCATCGCCACCGCCGCGTCACACTTGCCGTGGCCATTTTGCTGGTGCCCCTGGCTCTCCATTTTTGGCTGGGCTGGCTGATGTGGGCCATTCTGCTGCTGGCGGTTGGCTTCCGTCATCCACCCTTGCTCGACCGCTGGCAGCCGCTCGATCGCCGGCGCCGCTCCTGGGCCCTGGTGGCGCTGGCCATCTTCGTCCTCTGCTTCATGCCCGCGCCGCTGGCGGTCTAAACAAATTCTTGGAAAAACTCCTGCCGCAGCAGCTCTTTCGGCTGCTACTTCGCCCGGCCCATAAACCCCTGCGCCAGCATCTGAATCTTGAACGCGGCGCCGCGCCCGACCACGTACAGCGTCTTCTTGCCGGGGCCTGCGAACGCCAGGTTTTGCGGCCCTCGAGAAAGCGGGATGATACCCAGTGGCTGCCCCTGCGCGCTGAACACCTGAATTCCCACTTGCGTGCATGCGTATACCCGGCCCTGAGCGTCAATCGCCAAGCCGTCGGCGCCGCTGGTCACGCGCTCTCCCGTGCGAATCACGCCTTGGTACTGCGCGAAATTCCGCCGGTTGCGCAGGGTGCCGTCGGGCTGAACGTCGAACGCCAGAAGGTATTCCCCGTTTGAGTTGTTCACGTAGAGAGTTCTCTCATCCGGGCTGAGTTGAATTCCATTGGGCCGCTCGATGCCTTCCGCCACTCGTATGGTCCTGCCCGCCGCCGTGATGTAGTACACCGCCAGCGGCATCGGCGGCGGTGGCGGATTCTGGTTGGGATTGAGCCCGGCGTCCGTGAAATAGACGCCGCCCTTCTTGTCCACCACTAGATCGTTGGGCCGCGCGAAGGGTGTTCCTTCGTAGTTCTCTGCCAGCGCGCCTTCGCTGCCTTGGGGATAGATCACTCCGACTCTCATCTGCCCGGGCACGGTTTGCACCGAGATCAAGCGGCCCCGCGAGTCAAACGCCAATCCATTCGAGCCGTTGGTGTTTTCAAGAAATGTGGACGTCTTCCCGTCCCGATCAATACGAGTGATGCGATTCGCAGTCGTCTCTGTGAAGATGAGACTGCCGTCCGGCATGCCGATCGGCCCTTCCGTGCCGTCAAACCCATCCTTGATGACTTCGACCTTCGTCCCACCCGCCACCACGCCCGGGATATCAGGCGCTATGGTATCGGTGGCCGGCGGCTGCGGCGGAGCCGCGGGTGCGGGCGCCGCTGCGGCGGCCGGAGCCTGACCTTGCCCTCCCACGGCGGCCAACGGCGCAAGCCCTGCTACGCCGCCGGTGTGCGCTGTCGCCAGCACTTTCACTTCCTCCGCCCGCGGCTGCAACTCCTCGGCCAAGCGCCGGAGCGAAGCCATCCCTTCCTCGGCATTATTGCTGAAAGCTTTCGCGGGGCCGATCACTTGGTGGTCCGAATCGATCATGGCGGCGTCGCCCAAATACAGCACGCCCTGCGCCAGGTACGCGCCGCTTCCCGGCGTGTGGCCCGGCACGGCAAACGCCGTTACTTCTAAATTTCCGACCGTGACCTTCTCCCCGTCATCGAGCGGATGCGTCACCTGGAACGGATGCGGGTTGTACCGGCCCGTCACACTGGAAAAAAGGCTTCGGTAGGGTTCTTTGCCCTCGGCTACAGGTACTTCAGCCTTCATGGCATAGACCGTAGCTCTGGGAAAAATGGCGATGGCTGCATCGTGGTCCGGATGCGCGTGGGTGATGAAAATCGCCGCCACGTTGTCGGCGCTGGCGTTCCGTTTGCCGAGTGCGTCCAGAATGGCCGCTCCCACCGTGTCGTTCCCCGCGTCAATGAGCGCCACTTGGCCGTTTCCCGCATCCAGCATGAACACGGTCGAAAATCCATCGTAAACCGGCTCGGCCCCCGCCCCCAGCGCAAGACCGGCGCTCTGCTCCTGCAATCCGCCAAACAGCATCATGAAGGTGCCCACCAGCACCGCGATGAGCACCGCCACGCATATCGCCGCAATCTTAAGAAATCGCTTCATAGCAATCCTCCACGGTGGCCGCGTGCAACCGGCTGGGCGCGATCGCATCTCCCCCAGCGGCCAGCCGTTCATTCGTCATGCCCGTCTCTGCCGGACACCTCCAATTGCGGCGATCATATCACCGCACCCGTCACCTGCGCAGGTCACTGAAAAAACTCGGCATAGCGGGACAGCATCGAGGCAGGCTGCGGTTGCCCAATCAAGACTAACTCGGCCAGGATGTCGCCAAGGCGCGTTCGAATGTAAAGAGAGGCGACTTGCCGCACACGGCCGGGTGCCCCACCCCTCGTGTTTAGGGGTGGGGTTTTTAGTTTGTCGCGTGCGGTAGCGTTCGAAACGCCTTACTACCCCCACTTTTCCACAGGTGTTTCGAATACTCGTCAGTTAACACTATTGACATCCAGTACCCTACATGCTAACATGCCTTATGTTCGCCCCCGCAGAATGCCCTGAGCGCAGCCACACGGCGCCCCACTCTCAAATTTCATATCTCACATGTGCTATCCCCTGCAAAATGAACACTTACGAAAATGGCGTCTGTAACCCTTCCAGAATGAACACTTACAAAATCGTTGGACTTAAAGTCGTGCAGAATGAACACTTACAAAAAAAGGGGGAGGGGGTACCCATCCCAACTGCCTCAGAGCAGATTCACCGGGTCCACATCCACCAGCACCGCGCGCTCGGGAATTCCCTTCTCCGCGCAGAATCCCAGGCAGCCTTCGAGCACATGGTGCAGCGCCGCCCGCCGGGGCGACTTGAGCAGAAATTGAAACCGGTACTCGCGCTTCAGACGCGACAGCGGCGCCGCCGCCGGACCCAGAACCCGCACGCCGCGCGATTCCATCGGCTCAAAATACGTTTCCAGTTGACGCGACCAGCGGATGGCCTGCTCCACATTTGTGCTGCGCACCAGCAGCGTGGCCAGCGCCACAAACGGCGGGTAATGCATCAGCCGGCGAAAATGGAGCTCCTTCTCGAAAAAAGACGCGTAGTCCTGCCGCGCCGCCAACTCGATGGCGTAGTGCTCGGGATAATGCGTCTCCACCAGCACTTCGCCCGCCAGGGCCCCGCGCCCGGCCCGTCCCGCGACCTGCGTGAGCAACTGAAAGGTGCGCTCGGCGGCGCGAAAATCGGGAAAGCCGAGCTGCGCATCAGCAGAAACCACGCCCACCAGCGTCACCCGCTGAAAGTCGTGACCCTTGGCCACCATCTGCGTGCCCACCAGTATGTCCACGCGTCCCGCGGCAAAAGCGCCCAGCACTTGCTCGAACGCGCGCTTAGTGCGCGCCGTATCGCGGTCCAATCGCGCCACGCGCGCCTGCGGAAAAAGTGCGCGCAGGCGCTCCTCGAGCTGCTCCGATCCGGCTCCGACGTAGTAAAGATATTCAGACGCGCACTTGGGACAACTCTTGGGCACAGCGCGCGAGAATCCGCAGTAGTGGCAGACCAGCCTCTCAGTCTTACGGTGATACGTGAGCGAGATGCTGCAGTTTTCGCACAGCACGGACGCGCCGCAGCTCCGGCACATCGCGAACCAGGAGTAGCCGCGCCGGTTGACCAGCACCAGCGCCTGCGTGCCCGCCGCCAGGCGTTCGGCCAGCGCCGCCCGCAACGGCTCCGACACCGGCGCGGCGCGGTGCGTCGCGCGGAAATCCTGGCGCAGGTCCACGATCTTCACTTGCGCCAGCGGGCGATTCTCCACACGCGAGGCCAGGCTCAGCAGCTTGTATTTTCCCTGCCGCGCGTGGTGAAAACTTTCCAGCGACGGCGTCGCCGAACCCAGCAGCGCCACCGCGCCCTCCAGCTTGGCCCGCATCACGGCCACGTCGCGGCCGTTGTATCGCGGCGCCTCTTCCTGCTTGTAGCTCGTGTCCTGCTCCTCGTCCACGATGATCAGCCCAAGATTTTCCAGCGGCGCGAACACCGCCGAACGCGTGCCCACCACTACCCGCGCCTCGCCGCGCCGCACGCGCCACCACTCCCGCGCGCGCTCCGGCTCGCCCAGCGCGCTGTGCAGCACGGCCACGGTGTCGCCGAACCAGGCCCGGCACAGACGGCCCATCCACAGCGTCAGCGCAATCTCCGGCACCAGCACCAGCGCCGTGCGCCCGCGTTCGAGCGCCGCCTCCACCGCGCGCAGATAGACCTCGGTCTTGCCGCTGCCGGTCACTCCGTACATCAAACCGGCCGTAAACACGCCGGCCTCCAGCCAGCCGCGAATCTCTTCCACCGCCAGCCGCTGCTCCTCATTGAGCACATTCGACGGCGCGCTGAACTCGGCGTCAAACACGCTCAACTCCGCTTCCACCGGCTCTTCCCACACCTGCACGTCGCCGCGCTTGGCCAGCCGCTCCACCGCCGAGCGCGAGACGCCCGCGATTCGCAGCAACTCCGCCAGCGCCAGGGGACCGCGCTCGCCCAGTGCGCGCTGCACCCGCTCTTCCGCCAAATTGTGCGGCGGTGCGACATCCTGCTGGCGCTTCCAGGCCACCACCTTCTGCATCCGCCGGGCGCGCCGCCGCGCCACTTCCGCAGCCGCCAGTTCTCCGCGCCGCAGCAAACGCGCCGCTGCGGCTTCCCCGCCCGCGAGCTTGCGAATCTTCTGCGCGCCTACCGGCTTTCCTTCCGCGTCACACAGCTCCAGCACCGCCAGCTCGGCTACTTGTGCCTCATTGCGTTCGGCCAGCGACTCGAGCAGGCCCCTGCGGATGCGCCCGGCCTCGGTCATCCGCCACTGGCGCGAGACGCGCACTTCCACGGCCGGCGGCAGCATCACGCGAAACGTCTCGCCGGCCGGCGCCAGGTAGTAGCTCGCCACCCAGCGCCCCAGCTCCACCAGATACGCGGGCAGCGCCGGCAACGGATCAAGAACGTCGGTTACATCTTTGAGAGTGCGAATCTCTGCACGGCGGGGGCTTCGGTCGAGGACCACGCCGACCACGGCGCGATTGCGGAACGGCACCACCACTCGCGCGCCCGGAACGGCGAGTTCGTCCAGCCGCTCGGGCACGGCGTAGGAGAACGCGGTGCGCATCGGGCCCGGGAGGGCCACTTCACATTGGCCGGCCATCGCGGCGCATAGTGTAACAGCACCGCACACCGCGCCGCGCGGCCCGGTGAGAAAGAAGGAGTGAGCGCTATGGAAAGAGTTTCAGGCGCGCGAGCCGCCCCGGACCCGCGGCTTCAGCCCGAGATAAGCCATGACCTTTTTCAGGTCCGTCCACACTTCAGGCTTGGCGTTGGGGTTGCGCAGCAGATAGGCGGGATGATAGGTGGCCATCAAACGCGCGCCGCGAAAATCAAACCACTCGCCGCGGAAGCGCGAGATGGACTTGTTGGTATTCAGCAGCGTCTGTGCGGCCACGCTTCCCAGGCACACCACCACCTTCGGCTCGATGGCCCCGATCTGCCGCAACAGGAACGGCATGCAGGTCGAGACCTCGTCCTTTTCCGGGGTGCGGTTTTCAGGCGGGCGGCACTTCACCACGTTGGCGATGTACACGTCACTGCGGCTCAGGCCCATGGCCTCGATCATCTGCGTCAGCAATTGCCCGGCCCGGCCGACAAACGGAAGACCTTGCAGGTCTTCGTCATGCCCCGGGCCCTCGCCCACAAAAACCAGCTCCGCGCGAGGATTGCCGGCGCCAAAGACGATTTTGTTCCGATGACGATGAAGCTTGCAACGCGTGCATTCGCCCAGATCGCCGGAAACTCGTTCCAGAGTGTCGCCGGGGACGCGTTCCGCCGCCTCAAACAACGACGGTCCGTGCGCCATCCCTTGCACTTCCGTTACCGCGGTCACGCTGGCAAGTCGTTCTCCAGCAGCCGGAGGTGCCACTGGCGGGGCTTGCTTCTTCATCTGTCTCAAAATGTTTTCCTCCGGCGCATCAGGCGACTCGGTCACCTCGGCCGCGCTCATCGGCGCGGCCTGCACGGGCGCGCGGTCGCGATAGAACGATCGGATGCCCAGGTCCTGGTAAAAACGGAGCCACGATTCGAGTTTTTCCACTGCCGGGCGGGAAGAAGTCGAGTCCATTGCCGGATCAGTGTTGCGGGTTCATCGCGGCCGGGCGCGGGCCGGCCGCTTGTCGCGCGCGGCGCAGCTCCAGCACCTGGTCGAGCACGCGATGGGCGACATCCAGTTTGGTCATGCGGGGCAGCGAAACCTCGCGGCCATCGCGGGCATAGAGGGTGACGACATTCGTATCGAGATCAAAGCCCGCGCCCTCGGCCGTGACGTCGTTGGCCACGATCAGGTCGGCGGCCTTGGCGGCCAGCTTCTTCCGGGCATTTTCCGCCACGTTGCCGGTCTCCGCGGCAAAGCCCACCAGAATGCGCTCGCCGCGGATGCCGGACACATCGGCCAGAATGTCCGGCGTCGCTTCCAGCTCCAGCGTCAGCCGCTCGGATTGGCGCTTGATCTTTTCAGTGCGCGGAGCCACCGGGCGATAGTCGGCCACCGCCGCCGCCATGACCACGATGCTGGCCGGGGAAAGATGAGCGAGCACGGCGCGGTGCATCTCTTCGGTGCTGCGCACGGCGATGCGTTCGGCGCCCTCCGGCGCATCCAGTCCCGTCGGCCCGCTGATGAGCATCACTCGCGCGCCGCGCCTCACGGCAGCCTCGGCCAGCGCGTACCCCATCTTGCCCGACGAGCGGTTGGTGAGATAGCGCACCGGGTCCAGGTCCTCGCAGGTGGGACCGGCGGTGACCAGCACGGTGTCGCGCTCGAGATCATGCCGGATGCCCAGCGCTTCGAGCACAGTTTGGGCGATGGATTCCACCCCGGCCAGCCGTCCCGCGCCGGTCATCCCGCAGGCCAGATAGCCCTCGTCGGGAGAGACCACGCGGACGCCGCGGGCGCGCAGAATCGAGATGTTTTCCTGTGTCGCCGGGTGGTCCCACATGTTGACGTTCATGGCCGGAGCGACAATGACCGGCGCCGTCGTCGCCAGGTACAGGGTGGTCAGAAAATCGTCGGCGATGCCTCGCGCCAGTTTGGCGAGAGTGTTGGCCGTGGCCGGAGCGACGACCAGCGCGTCCACTGCCTGGGCCACGCCAATGTGCTCGATGGCGCTATCCACATTCGCGGGCGCCTCGCCGCCAAACATGCTGGTGATTACTTTTTGTCCCGTCAAAGCGGCAAAGGTAAGCGGCGCGATGAACTCCTGCGCATGGTGCGTCATCACCACCTGGACCTCCAGCCGCTCCTGCTGCAACCGGCGGACCAGCTCGGCGGCCTTGTAAGCCGCCACTCCCCCGCTGACTCCGAGCACAACGCGCATGGGACTCCTGAAGTTACTCCTTGCCGCGCTTGCTGTCTTTACCCGCGGCGCCGGCACCGATTTCCGGCAGATCGTATTCGAGCTGGCCCGCGTTCAGCTCTTCCATGGCCACGCGTGTGGGCTTGTGGGAACGGGGATTGGCCAGCAACGGCATGGCGCCCATCATCAATTGCCGGGCGCGTCTGCCGGCCACGACCACGTAAGCAAAGAGGCTGTCGGGGGGCTGATGGGAAACGGTCATGAATTTAGGTGCCTCCGAATGTATCCAGAATTTTGCGCACTCGCTGTTCGCTGTCGTCGCGGCGGCAGCGCGAAGCCAGAACGATGGCGCGAAGGTCCTCGCTGGCCCGCTCGAGATCGCCGTTCACCACGACAAAATCGTACTGATTCCAGCAAGAAATCTCTTGCCGGGCGCGCTCCAGCCGCCGGGCGATGGCCTCTTCCGAATCCTGGCCGCGGGCGCGCAACCGCTGCTCGACGACTTGGCGCGAAGGCGGCACGATGAAAACGGCCACAGCGTCCGGGAGCTGCTTCTTCACCTGCAGCGCCCCTTGCACGTCAATTTCGAGTACCAGGTCCAGGCCCTGCCGCCGCGCGTCGTCCACCCACTTGCGCGGCGTGCCGTACCAGTGCTTGCCGAAGACCTGGGCGTATTCCAAGAATTCGCCTTGCGCCACGCGGCGCTTGAATTCGGCTTCGGTGATGAAATCATAGCACTTTCCGGGACTTTCCGCCGCCCGCGCCGGACGCGTAGTGCAGGAAACCGAAAAAATCGTGCCGGGCAGACCGCGCAGTCTTTCCACCAGCGTGGATTTTCCGGAGCCCGATGGCCCGGACACAATGATGATTCTGGGAGAAGTGGCGGGCATGGCTATTCGACGTTCTGCACCTGTTCCCGCAGCTTTTCGATCTCCGCTTTGATCTGCAAACCCATCTCGGTGATGGCCAGACCCTCCGGTCCCAGACCCGGGGTCTTCGACAGCAGCGTGTTGGCCTCCCGCTGCATCTCCTGCAGCAGGAAATCGAGCCTCTTGCCGATTTCACCGGCGCCGGCCACCAGGCGTCCGAACTGCTCGACGTGACTCTGCAAGCGCGCCAGCTCCTCGTTGACATCGGCGCGTTCGGCCAGCAGCGCTGCTTCCTGCGCCAGGCGCGCCGGATCCATCGGGGCTCCGGCCAATAGCTCCTCGACACGCATCTTCAAACGCAGGGCGTAGGCCGGACGGCTGCGCTCGATGAGCACCTGCATCCGCGCGGTCCTGTCTTGCACATCGGCCAGCAGCCGCTGCATCTCTTCGGACAAAGAGCGCCCTTCGGCCTGGCGCATCTCTTCCAGATGAACCACCGCCTGCTCCACACAGGCCGTCACCTGCTGGCGCAATCGCTCCGCGGCCTCGTCGCCAAACGAGCCCAAAGGGCCGCCGGCGGCACCAGCCGCAGCCACCACGCCCGGCAGGCGCAGCAGCGCCGCCAAGTCCGGCTCCTGCGTCAGGTTGAATTCGCGCCGCAGCTCTTCGACCACGCGCAAATACGCCGCGGCGATTTCCCGGTTGACCTGCACG